>ERZ761607.603-NODE-603-length-58432-cov-13.118900_pt1 | contig 58432 bp, 36 predicted proteins | sample MGYA00511164_ERZ761607 | MGnify/ENA primary metagenome ERZ761607 (study PRJEB28899, sample SAMN02445080) | bioreactor sludge metagenome | biome: EBPR sludge | place: Australia: Brisbane, Thorneside Wastewater Treatment Plant | collected 2011-06-22 ...
TCACCCAAAAAGATCCGCCTGCCCGCTGAGCGGGGGCGCGAGACCGAGCTTGCGGTAGGCGGCGGGCATGGCCACGCGGCCGCGGGGGGTGCGTTTCAGGTAGCCCTGCATCACGAGGTAGGGCTCATGCACATCCTCCAGCGTGCTGGCGTCCTCGCCCACGGCCACGGCCACGCTGCCCATGCCGACGGGGCCGCCTTCGAACTTATGAATGACCGCCTCCAGGATGCGGGTGTCCATTTCATCGAGTCCGGACTCGTCAATGTCGCGCATGGTGAGGGCCTGGCGGGCCACATCCTCGCTGACGATGTTTTGCGCCTTGACCTGCGCGTAGTCGCGCACCCAGCGCAGGAGGTGGTTGGCGATGCGCGGAGTGCCGCGCGCGCGGCGGGCGATCTCATGGGCGCCGCCCTCGTCCATCGTCACGCCGAGCAGGCGCGCCGAGCGCAGGAGGATGTGCCGGAGCTCCTCGGCGCTGTAGTAGTCCAGCCGGTTCGGGATGCCAAAGCGCGAGCGCATGGGCGCGGTGAGCATGCCGGAACGCGTGGTGGCGCCCACGAGAGTGAAGGGCGGCAGGTCGAGCCGGATGGTGCGCGCTTTTGGCCCCTGGTCTATGATGATGTCCAGGCGGAAGTCCTCAATGGCCGGGTAAAGATACTCCTCGATGCTGGGATGCAGGCGGTGGATTTCATCAATAAAGAGAAGGTCGCGCTCCTGAAGGTTGGTGAGGATGCCGGCGAGGTCGCCCGCGCGCTCGATTTGCGGGCCGCTTGTGGTGTGCAGCCGCGAGCCGACCGCGTTGGCGATGAGATTGGCCAGGGTGGTTTTGCCCAGGCCGGGCGGACCGCAGAGAAGCACATGATCCAGCGGCTCATTGCGCATTTTGGCCGCCTCGACCATGACTAGAAGCTGCTCCTTCACCTTGGCCTGGCCGTGAAATTCCGAAAAATCCCCGGGCCTCAGGGCCAGGTCAAAGGGGGAATCGGCTTCGTTCAGGGCGGGGTTCACTTGGGCGTTCTTTAGCGCGGAGCCGAGCGCGTGGCAATGGCGGGATGGGTAAGCCTGGGCAGCTTGGGTGCGAAGGATGCGAGTTCCGGAGGCCTTTCATGCATTGACCACCCGCTGTTTGCCCCTACTATGCGCGCCCCGCCCCAATGAGCCAGACCGCCATCACACCGACCCGCGAGCAAGATTTCCCTGAGTGGTATCAGCAAGTCGTACGCGCCGCGGATTTGGCGGAAAATTCCGAAGTGCGCGGCTGCATGGTCATCAAACCCTGGGGCTACGGCTTGTGGGAGAACATCCAGCGCCAGCTTGACGCCAAATTCAAGGAAACCGGCCACGTCAACGCCTACTTTCCCCTGCTCATACCACTCAGTTATCTGGAAAAAGAGGCCGAACACGCGGAAGGTTTCGCCACCGAGTGCGCCGTGGTCACCCATCACCGTCTGGAGGCGCAAAAACAGCCGGATGGAACCACGAAAATGATCCCCACCGGCGAGCTGGCCGAGCCGTTCGTCATCCGCCCCACCTCCGAGACCATCATCGGCGCCGCCTTCGCCCGCTGGGTGGAGAGCTACCGGGACCTGCCGCTTTTGATCAACCAGTGGGCCAATGTGATGCGCTGGGAAATGCGCCCCCGCCTGTTTCTGAGGACCGCCGAATTCCTCTGGCAGGAGGGGCACACCGCCCACGAAACGGCCGAGGAGGCCATGGTGGAGACCCGGCTCATGCACAAAGTGTATGCCGACTTCCTGCGCAACCACCTCGCCATCCCGGTCATTGCCGGCGAGAAGACGGAAAACGAGCGCTTCCCCGGCGCGGTGAACACCTTTACTGTCGAGGCCATGGTGCAGGACCGGAAGGCCATCCAGGCAGGCACCAGCCATTATCTGGGCCAGAACTTTGCCAAAGCAGCCAACATTCAGTTCCTAGGCCGCGACAACACCCGCCAGCTCGCCCACACCACGAGCTGGGGGGTCAGCACCCGCCTCATCGGCACCCTCATCATGGCGCACGGGGATGATGACGGCGTCATCCTGCCTCCGCGCGTGGCTCCGAGCCAGATCGTCATACTGCCTGTGACTCCGAAGCCGGACACGCGCCAGGAGGTCATAGATGCCTGCGAGGCCCTGGCGCAAACCCTGCGCGCCCAGACCTTTCACGGTGAGCCGCTGCGCGTCCATGTGGACAAGCGCGACATCCCCGGCGGCCAGAAGAACTGGGAGTGGATCAAAAAAGGCGTGCCCATGCGCCTTGAAATGGGGCCGCGCGACATCACCAGCCGCAGTGTCGCCGTCTGCCGCCGCGACCAGGGACCGAAGGCCAAGGAATTTATCCCCAAGGAGGAATTCCTTCAGACCGTCACCGAGCGGCTCCAGGAAATTCAGGACGCCCTGCTCGCGCGGGCCACAGAGTTCCGGGATCAAAATTTCAAAAAACTCGACTCTCTGGATGAATTTAAAGCATTCTTTGACGAGACCGCGCCCGGAGGGTTCGCCCTCATGCACTGGGCCGGGAGCAACGAGGAGGAGGGCCGCATCGCCAGGGAAATGAAGGTGACAATCCGCTGCATTCCCATGGGAGACGAGTTTGCCGGGGAAGGAAAATGCTTTCTCACAGGCCGCCCCAGCATACGGCGGGCGGTCTTCGCCAGGGCTTATTGAGGCCCCCGAAAACTCGGGGCATGGGGCACGGGCATCCTGCCTGTGCGAACAGGCGGACACTGTTTTCCATGCAAAGCAGGTTTCTGGAGTCCCCCCAGTGGGTGGTTCCCGATCACACACTCCTCAGGTAAATATCGTGCCGTCTGCACGCCAGGCAGCCGGACTTCTTCAAAACGAAGTCATCGGTGACCGGTTCCTTGATTTTTTTGCCTTCATCGCATGGCCGTGGGGGGGCTGGTTGGAGGGTATCGGCCAACGAGCGGCCTCGTTTCACCTCTTCGGTGCTGCCGCGCAAAATCTTTGGTTCGAAAAAATAAAAATCTTTACCCATGAGGCGCAAACCTTTAAAACCGCGAAATAAATCACGAAAAATACCTCCAACCCACCCCCTTCTAGAAGAAGCCCAAGGCCTGATCTTGGACTGAATCGTTTCGGACAAACCCTTTGCCAACCATGAAAACCCTCCGTCGCCACCGCGTCCTCATTAATTCCGCCCTCGCCTGCCTTATGGCGGCTTGGCAGATCGGCCAGCCGCTCAAGGCAGACACCATCAACTGGACTGCCGGTAGCGGGCTCAATTTTGACTGGGCAGACGGCACCAACTGGAGTTCCGGGGTGCCCGGTGCGGGTGACGATGCCATTTTCGGAACTCCGGTTCCTCTTGCCACTCCCGGCATCACGCTTGCAGCGGGCAGCCTGGCGAATTCCCTCTCATTCCTCGACAGTTACAGTCTCACTGGAGGTGACTTGACCCTCACCAGCGGTGGCATCCATGCGAATCTTGGTCAAAGCGTCACGATCAACAGCCTGCTGAGCGGCAATGCCGGACTCACCAAGACAGGGGGCGGCTCCGTTCGTCTTGCCAATGCTTCCAATGATTACACGGGCGTCACCACCATTGCCAACGGCACCATCATCATTTCAAATCCAGCGGCACTGGGTGCCTCGCTTAGCCCGGTTGATATTACTGACGGAAACACCACTCCCTCCAACACTTCCACCATAGGGTTTTATGGCGGTTCTCTCGTGCTTGATGGCTCCACTGCGGGATTCACTTTCGCGCGTGATCTGAATCTCAGCGGCCAGGGTCCGATCGGTGGCCGTGGAGCCACGGTCAACAGCATCGGTAACAACATTCTTTCCGGGACGGTGACCTCCTCAGTCAGTTCGCTGGTTCCCGCCACTTTCCGCAATACCCGCATCAACAGCATCAACGGCACTCTCGGGTTGTCCGGGACGGTGAACGCCCAAGGCACTTCCGCCACCACCTTTCTTTCGTTTGGCGGCATCAACACCGCCGGCGTTGGCAACTACAATTTCACAGGTGTCCTTTCCGGAACCGGGAGCATTGAGAAATCAGGTGCCGGCATTCTCTATCTCGACCCTTCGAGCACCTCCGGTTTTGCGGGTACGGTGCGCATTTCCGCCTCCGCCACCGGGCAGCAAAGCAGTGTGCGCGTCACACAAGCAACAGTCGGCGGAACCAGCATTTTTGGAACGAACACCGTGTCAGCTGACGATCCCAGTGCCATTGATTTGAATGGCGGTGTTCTTGAGTTCCGAAGCGAGGGCAACCTCGATTTCAACAGTCTTCCGTCGGGGAAGAACGTCTATCATCGGGCTTCTTCCACGGTTTTCACAGGGCCGGGTGTGGGTGGTGACAACATCAATGGCCTCACAAGCCTCGGCACCTTCCGCATTGCGGCGAACACGACAGCCACTTTTAACAGCCGCAATGGATACGGGGTGACCTTTGGCGGAGCGTGGACGCAAGAGTCCAGCAACAACAACAACACAGTCACCAATAACATGGGCGGCACCCTTACCTTCACGGGCAATGCATGGAACAACAGTGACGCCAGCGCGCGCACCCTCACCATCAGCAGCGCGGGTAACACCGTCATCACCGGCAGCATCAACACAAGTGGCGCCGGCATCAAAACACTCACAAAAACCGGAGGAGGGAATCTGACAATCCTCGGCACAGCGACCACCCTCAACGGGCCGGTGAATGTGCAGGGATCTTTGACAATCACGGATTTCCGCTCGGTCACCAACAACACAGAGAGCATCACGCTGGGCAACACAACCACGACCGTTGGCAATTTGCTCATCGGCACGACTGCTGCCGCCACCGCGCTGGGGCTGGAAACCAGCAGGCCGATCATTCTCAATGGCACCACTGCCGCCAATTCCATCTACGCCAACCAGGCGGGCCTCAATCCGGCAAAACTGAACGGCGCGATCACGAAGCCCATCGCAGGTAATGCGACATTCATCCTCGGTGGAACAAACACCGCGGACAACATCATCAACACAGGCATACCCAGCTTGGGGACGAGCGGGGTGACGAAAGTGGGGCCGGGCACCTGGGTTCTTGCCGGGGAGAATCTTTACACGGGAACCACGACAATCGTGAACGGCACCTTGAAGTTGAAGGCCAATGCCGCTTCCTCCACCATTCTGGCGGCCGCCAACGACATCACTTTCGGCAACTCCAACGTCTATGCCGGGGGCGCATTCGAGTTTGTCGGACAGGACGGCGTCAACAATGTGCAGGCTCTTGATGTGCTTACCACGACATCAGGCGCCGGCACCGTCCGGCTCACGCCGGGCGTCGGCGGCACCGCATCTCTCTCATTTGCCTCTCAAGCCACCGGTGCCGCAGGCACGGTCAACTTCGTCGGGGCTGACTTCCTGAACAATAAAATCACCATCACGGGAGCCAACGGGCTGATCAGCCGCACCAATTATTGGAACGGCTCAAACTTTGCCTACCGCGAATCCAATGTGCTGCGCGCGCCGGTTTACGGAACGGATGCAGGCTTCACCACTTCCGCGAGCGCGCTCACTTCGGCTGCCAACATGGAAATCACCGGCAGTTTCGCCACCAACACGATCTCGATAAGCACGCTGAAAATCGCGGGCAGCCGCACTCTGACCATCAACCCGGCGCAGACCCTGACTCTGAGCGCGGGTGGTGTGCTGGTTACCGGCGGCAATGCCCTTATCACAGGTGGCACCGCGCTGGCCCTGGGTTCCCAGGCTCTTGTCGTGAGAACCAACCTGCCGGGTGACTCATTGGAAATTCAGTCGGTCGTCACCGGCACGGGTGGACTCACCAAAGGTGGCGAGGGGACGTTGATTCTTGCGGCAGCCAACAATCAGACAGGCACAGTGACGATCAATGAGGGCACGATCCAGCTTTCCGGCTCTGGACGGCTGGGCGCTGCGGCAGCGTTGACCATGCGCCAGGGCACAATTCTCGACCTCAATGGGGTCACTCCTTCAACCAACACCAACGCCTACAACAACAATGGCAGTGTGACCAGCTCCGCACCGGCCACTTTCACTGTGGGTGGCGCTGATGGAACCGGCACTTCATTTGGTACCGTGAATGGTGCCATCAGCCTTACCAAGGTCGGCACTGGAGCGCAGAGCTGGCTGGGTTCGAGCACTTACACGGGTGTAACGACCATTGGCTCCACAGGGTTGGTCACCGTCAATACTTTGGCGAACGGTGGTCTGCCAAGCGGCATTGGCCAGTCCTCGAATGCTGCATCCAACCTTGTTTTCAACGGCTCCACAGGGGGTCTCGTTTACCAGGGCAACGTTGTGAATGGTATTCTGAATCTTGATTCAGCCTCGGCCGCCACGGACCGTCTTTTCACCCTGGCTGGCACTGGTGCCACACTCTCCTCCACAGTTTCGAACAATAATGCCATCGTCTGGAGCAGCACCGGCGCGATTGTCCACGCGGTCACAGGTCCGCAAAGCCTTGTCTTCACCGGGACTTCCACCGGCGATAACACTTTCAACCCTCAACTGACAGACAGTGGTTCGGGTGCGAATATCACCAGTGTGACCAAAACCGCGGCCGGACAGTGGAACTTCGGCAACCCCAATAACACTTACACCGGCACCACCACGATTTCGAACGGCGTCCTCGCTTTCAACGACAATGGAGCCCTGCCCGCAAACAGCCCTCTGGCTCTCGGTACAACCACCACCAGCGGCATTCTTCAGATAAGCGGCACTTTTGAGAGAAACATCGTTGCAACTCCTGCTGCCGGGACCGGCACCATCTCGTGGATAGGCACAACCGGCGGCGGCGGTTTCGCGGCGCATGCCAGCCAGCTTGTTGTCGCGATTGGCGGCACGGGCAGCCCGACAGCGCTGACCTGGGGCAGTGGTGGTTTTGTGCCGAGTGGCGCCGCGTTGATTTTCAACTCCGCAAGCGCCCTGGCTGATGTGGAGTTCCGCAACGCCATTGATTTCGGAGCGGCGGTGCGCACCATCACGGTCAATGACAACGGCAACACTGGCGCGGATTACGCAACTCTCACGGGTGACCTCAGCGGCGCTGGCGGCGGCCTTCTGAAAAATGGCGCGGGGATTCTCCGGTTGTATGGTGTCAACTCCTACACCGGCACCACCGAAGTGCAGGCCGGCACTCTCGTGGTGACCTCTCTCGGCGGCAGCACTGGCCCGGCCACATCAAGCGTGGGCGCCAGCGGTGTGGCGATGGGTGACAGCAACGCCATCGTTCTTGGCAATGCCACAACCACTGGCGGCCTTCTGCAATATGTGGGGCCGGGCGAAACCAGCGACCGCAAGATCCGGCTGCGCGGCACCACCGCTGGCAATCAAATTCATGCGGATGGCTCCGGACCGCTGATTCTCACCAATGTGGCCCACGACACTGTTGAGACGGGGAACAAGACTTTGTCACTCCGCGGAACAAACACTGCCGGCAACATGATCACCAGCCAGTTGTCTGACAACGGCGCTGGAGTGCTGAGCATTGGTGTGGATGGCAGTGCCACCTGGATTCTCACGAACGGCTCCAACAACTACACAGGCACCACGACCGTCGGAGCTGGTGCTCTGGGCATTGGGCATGATACAGCGCTTGGCACTGGCAACTTGATTGTCAGCAATGGAAACCTCTTCGCGTTTGGCGGCGACCGAACCATTGCCAACACATTGCAGATGAATTCCGGCACTTCACATGGCTTCTTGGGGGATCACAGCCTGACATTCACGAATGCGGTCAATCTGGCTGCGTCAACGAGCAGCAGCAATTTTACCAATGTGAGTATTGTGCCCGGCGAGGCGGTTATTTTCGATGGCGGAGTTTTCGCGGATGCCCTCACCGCCACCCGCAACTGGAGCATTGAAGGGCAGGGCGAGCTTGTGATCAACGGCAGCTTTACGACCAGCACTGCTTTCGGCGTCAATATCATCAAAACGGGCAACGGCACCCTGACTCTCGGCACCGATGGCTCCGGCTCCAACTGGAATCAGGCCGGCAATGCGGTGGATGTGGATCGCGGAGTATTGAAATTCGCCGCTGATAACGCCATCCCAACTGCGGCCTCAACGAATGGAGGCCTGACCCTGTCCCCGGAAGTGCTCACCACTGACACCGCCACAGTGGACCTCAACGGCACGACACAGACAGTCAACGCCATCACGATGAACACGGATGGCGTGGCCATCATAGACAACACCTCGGCCATGGCTGCCACTCTGCGCTTTGGAGCCAATGACACGGCGGCCAGCATTGGCGGCGGCATCGGCACCTACACCGTTACAGACAGTGGGGCGGGGGCGCTCTCCCTGGTGAAGCTGGGCAACACCAGCGCCACCATTCCGACCGGCGTCACCCTTACCTACCAGGGCGGAACTGGCGTGGAAGGCGGAACCTTCACCATCGCCTCCCCGGTCAGCGGCACCAGCTCACTCTCCGTCATCAACAGTGGCAGCATCCTGGCCCTCACCGGCGGCATTACCTCGCCGTCCGCCATCACGTCAGTGGTCGTGGAAAACGGCGGCACCCTCAGTCTGCTCGACGGCGCGGGCAACAAGCTCGACAGTCTCGCCAACCTTCAGCTCGGCTCCTCCGGCGGCACCATGTCCACCTTGAACCTCAATGTCGGGGACAGCTTGGTGGCAGGCGACGAGTTGAACACCGACACCCTTACCCTGCTCAGCGGCGGCACCTTGAGCCTCTTCTCCGGCAATCAAATCACCCTCAACCTGACCGACATCGGCCTCAACCCGATGGAGACCTACGAGCTGCTCGCCCTCGGTGCGGGTTGGGTTGGTCCGGGGTTTACGAGTGGCAACCTCGCAAACACCGACTGGCTCCTGGGTGCAACACCGGGCGGTTTCGATTCCCTCATCCTCACCGCCAACGACACCAGCATCTTCATCACCACTGGCAACCTCATCGTCGGAACCTCCTGGTGGAATGCGGGCGGTGCGCTTGACAACTGGAACGATGTCGCCAACTGGGCAATAACAGACAAATCCGGCGCCACTCCCGCCGCCTCCATCCCGGGTGCGGGCACCGACGTGGTCTTCATCGCCGACAATATTGCTGGTGGTGGCGCAATCACCACCACACTGGAGCAGAACTTCAAAGTCAACTCCCTGACTTTCGAGGCGAGCACGAATCCGCTCAACACGCCCTCCTCGGTCACCATCAACCCCGGTACGGTCGCCACCAACCGCATCGAGATCGCTCCGCAGCTCGCCGGTGACGGCATCGAAATCTCCGCCGGCGGACCTGCCGCCGTGACCATTAGCGGACCGGTCCGTCTCGGCGGCACGGCCACAAGCCAGACCTGGACCGTGGCGGACGCCGGTTCGGTCCTCTCCCTCGGCTCGCTGGCAGGGGAAAGGGACGTTACCAAAGCAGGCTCCGGCAAGGTGGTTCTCACCACCGCCGCCGACCCGACTTTCAACGGAGGGGTCACTACGGATTTCACCATCAATGCGGGAACACTGGAGATCTTGGATGTCAGCGCCCTGGGCAACCCGATCAACAGCAACCTCGCCAACGTGACGGTGAACAACACCGGCGTCTTCTTCTACAACGGCGCTGCCAGCACGGCGACGAATCTGGCGATGCCGATCACTCTGAATGGCGGCACGCTCTCGGCAGGCAATGCCCCCGCACCCACTACCACGATCACGCAAAACTACAGCGGCCCGGTCAACGTCAGTGGCAATTCATTCATTAACATGGCCAATTCCAACGGCCCGGCAACGAATACCGCTCAGAACATCACCCTTTCCGGCGTCGTCAGTGGTTCGGGTGGACTGACGGTGTCCAGCAACACCACCACGCTGACGGGGGGCAATCCTGAAAGTGGAACCCTCCTCATCAGCAACGCTGCCAGCACCTGGTCTGGACCGCTCACACTCACGAGTGGAACCGTGGACATCGGGGTGGCTGCCAGCCCGACAGTGGTCCCGAGCAGCGTCACCTTCGATGCTTTTGGAAGACTCATCGTGCGCGGGGTTAACGGCCAGACATACGACCTGGCGGGGGCCATGAACTTCACGGCAGGCACCATCGGTGAATATTTGCTGGACAACACCAGCGCGGTTCTCGCCGCTGACTTTGTGGTTAACCAGGACGGCCAGGTCAACCTCGGTTCCGGCGGGACCGGTGCCAGCGCGCGCTTCACAGTGAACGATGCCGCCACGCTTCTCAATATTAACGGCAATGTCGTTCTTGGCGGCAACAGCAGCATCTCTGTGGATGGAGGCGATGCGGACTCATTTGTCACGATTTCCGGAGTCATTTCTGATGGCGGCTCCGGTTATTCCCTGGCCATTAACGACGACGCTGGCGGCTGGGCAATCACGAACGACATCATTCGCCTTACCGGATTGAACACCTTCACCGGCAACATTTCACTCGATTCGGGCATCCTGGAATTCAACACAGTCACCGGCATCAGCGGTGGTGCCAGCTCTCTCGGCAACGGCACGGCCATTTTGACCACAAACGCCGCCAATCTGCGTTTCATCGGATCTTCAGCACAGTCAACCAACCGCCCGATAAACACTGCCGGCGGCGCGTTGACGTTGTCTGCGAATGGCGCCACTGCCGCTGACACCATCACTTACAACGGGCTCATCACGGTGGGGTCCACAGCGGACGGTTCTCAGATCGTGCTGACTGGCGCGGCGGGCCGCGAGGGCATCATCACAGGCGGCATCATGCAGACCGGCGACGCCGCCGATTTCACGGTCAATGGCGGTCTTTGGACGTTGCAGACAGGCACTTCCCGGATTGGTGATGACGCGACTGTGACAGGTGCCGGGACGGTTTTGGATGTGGACAGCGGGGTCTTGCAGGTTCGCGATGACTTCACGGTTACGGCCAACAGCGTGCTCAATCTGAATGCGACAGGTAGCTTGAGTTTCAGCATTGCCACTCTCAGCGCGGATGCCTCACTGCGAGCCACAAATGGCGGTGTGATCAACCTTGGTGCCAATAATGCCATCGTTACCACTGATTTTGACGGACTCCGGATTGGCACGGATGCCGCAGGCATTGGCACTCTGAACATGAATGCGTTCAACCAGTCTGTCACCGAGTTCATTCTCGGCAACCGCCAGTCTGACCGTTCGGGCATCGTGAATGGCACAGGTGTGCTTACGGTCACCGGAAACCTGGATGTTTATGGTGGCTCCATCAATGCCAACCTTGCCAGCACCGGAACCAACACGTTTGAGAAAATCAGCCTCAACACCGTGACCTTGTCGGGTGACAATACCGGTCTCGCCTCCACCGGAGCGAGCATTGTTTACGAAGGCACGCTCATCCTTGACTACACTTCGAGTAACACGACCAAACTCCGTGCCGCATCCGCATTGGATATCCGCGGTGGACACCTCCAGCTCAACGGCAACGCCAGCGCCGCCACCAGTCAGTCGGTGGGATCAATCACCCTGGCCAGCGGCATTGGCAACAGCTTGATCACTCTCAATCCTGGCGCGGGCCAGGACCTGGTTCTGAATCTTGGAGCCATCACACGGGCGGTCAACGCCCGAGCAGGCACGCTCCGCGTCATCCTGCCTTCTGGCACGCAAAGCGCCACCAACGGAGTCACGACCACGACAGGGTTGACCAACGGGCTTGTCGGCACTGCGGGATACCTCACAGTGGAGGACGGCACTGGCACTTGGTTTGCAACCAAGAGCGGCAATAACATCGTCGCTCTTGCCTCCACGGCGAAAAATGACATTTCCACATGGGCTGCGGGGGATCACATCACTGACGAGACCACAGGCTTTACCGGCACTTTTGCCAGCGTCAGCATCAACAGCCTGCGGTTTGACGCCGCTGGCGGCTCCGACATCAACCTTGGTGGAACTGGAGTTCTTGGCATCGCAACAGGCGGGCTTCTCGTCACCGACAACGTGGGCGGCACGCCCTCGCTGATTGGGGGCACGATTTTCTCTGGAGCCCTGGCCAGCAACGTTCCGGAACTCATCCTCACCCATGACGGGTCCACAAATTTCATTCTTGGCTCGGACCTCAGGACCAACACTGCTTTCGTCAAATCCGGAGCCGGCACAGCCGTTCTCTCCGGAAACAACGTCTCGACTGGAGACGTGAGCGTTCAGAACGGCATTCTCCAACTCAGCGGCGGCAACGCCATCGGCGACACGGCGCGTGTCACACTTGCCAACCACCGCAACACGGTCCTTGAGTTGCTTGCCAGCGAGACGATTGGCCGCCTCGAAGGCGGACAGCGCCAGACCAACGGTGACTGGGGTGTTGTGGATGTGGGAGGTCATACCTTGACTACCAATCAAACGGCTGCCTCCACCTACTCGGGACGCTTTGCCGGCACTGGAACCGTCATCAAAACAGGCGCTTCAAATTTCACCTGGTCAGGCCATGACGCTGCCAATGGATTCACCGGAACATTCTCGGTGGCCCAAGGCCTGGTCATTCTCAATGGGGCAGGAAGCCAGTTGAATGGCGCTTCGGACATTGTCCTGAGCGGTTCTGGAAGCTCTCTCCGTTTTGATAACGACCAGACCACCGCCGTGGGCAGCCGTATCACGGATATTGCCACCATCACGCTCAGCAGCACGGCGGGCACCACCGCAGATTCCCTCGGATTTTACATGCGCCGCTCTGCCGGCACCACCACGGGCACTGAAACAGTGGGCCAGCTCGTCCTGAACACGGGACACAACACGGTTGCCGCCGAAGGCAACGCTACAGACCGGATCGCGCGCATCAACTTCGTGAACGCGGTTCCCCTCGTCCGCAACAACCTTTCCACCCTGCTGCTGGTTGCCCGCAATTTTGCTGCAACAGCCGGACAGCGCGGACGCATTTCATTCTCGGTTGCTCCCAGTGGTGCCATCGGCGGGGGTGGCGCAGCCGGCACATCAACCCTCAATATCTACCCGTATATGGTGGGTGAGGATGCGTCGGGAGCGCCCAGTGGTGCTGCAAACTTCGGCAACACTTTTGTTTATTATGAGACTGGCACCACGGACATGCGTCCGCTGAATCTCACCACGGAGTATGTGGTTGATGAAGCGAACTTCAATTTACTGGGGGCGGGAGTTCTTGCGAACAATGTGAGATTCACTGCCAGCCCCGGCGCAGCGCTTGATTCGGACACCACCGGCGTCAATGCCCTGGTGCTGGACAACGCCACGGGTATCACAATTGGTGGTGCTGCCCAGCCTTTGCAGATCACCAGCGGAGCCATATTGTCCGCTGGAGCGGGTGCCAATGTGATCAACGGGTTCACCAGCCTCACCACAGGTGCCGGGAATCCCTATTACATTTATGTCACGAATCCCGCAGGGACCCTGACTCTGGCCGCGACCACGCTCGGCAGCTCCGAGGCGCTCGTGAAATCTGGAGCGGGTGCGCTCATTCTGGGCGCGGCCAACAGTGTCACCAGCGTTAACATCAATCAGGGGGTGCTCGAAATCGGTGATCTCGACCATATTGGTGGTGACGCTGGGAATCTGCGTTTCGCCGGCGGCACACTTCGACTTGGCGCTGGCTTTACCGACGATATTTCCACTCGTGCCATATCCTTCCTGATTGGCGGCGGCACTCTGGACACCAATGGGATTGACCTGACACTCGCAGGCAGTCTTGGCTCGGGAGCAGGTGGATTCACCAAGGCTGGTGCCGGCAATCTGACGCTGAACGGCACAGCCACCTACACGGGCAACACTTTGCTGTCGCTGGGCACCGTAACGATTGGAGCCAACAACGCACTAGGCAACGGAGGCAATCTGACGCTTGCAGCAGGTTCCACGCTGTCATTCACCGGCTCACAAAGTCTTTCCCACGGGTTGGTCACCACCAGCGGCGCCAGTCCGGCGATTATTGGCAGTGGAACGATAACAGCATCCAGGGGTTTCCTGTTTAACAACACGGGCGACATCGCCATCAGCGCTGTATTGGCGGGAGCGGGCGGCGTCTTCAAAGCTCAAACCAACATGCTGACTCTCGCGGGTTTGAACACTTATGTTGGCACCACGGAGGTTCAGGCAGGCACCCTCAGCTTCGACAGCATCGGTAATGTTGGAGGCGGGGCCAGTGCCCTGGGTAATCCGGCCACGGCTCAGGCTGGCATCATCCGCATGGGACTCACCACAGCCGCCACCACGCTCACTTACACCGGCAGTGGTCATTCCTCCAATCGTCTCATTGGCATGCAGGGAACCACCGGGGGTGTGACTCTCAACGCCGACGGTTCCGGCGCCATCAGTTACGGCGGCGCCAGGTTTGAAAACGCCGGCAATAAAAATCTGACACTTGGTGGTGCGGCTGATTCCGCATTGATCAACTCGATCGGCGGCCTCAGCGAGCTCGGAGGTGTCATGAGTCTCATCAAAACAGGTGGCAGCACTTGGCAACTCAGTGCGGCCAACAACCACAGTGGTGCCACGACTGTGTCGGAGGGAATACTCTCCATCACAAACTCAGGTGCTTTGGGCACGACCGCCGCAGGAACGAGCGTCGGTACTGGAGGTGTTCTGCAAGTGTCGAATAACGTGAGTGTCACAGGTGAGGCGTTGACACTCACTTCAGGAGCTGGAGGCAGCGCCACGCTGAGCAACCTCAGTGATTCCAACACTTGGACAGGCAATTTGACGGTGGATACCGGTGCCGACGCGAGCAACCGCGCAGTGCTTAATTCTGACGCTGGCAATCTGCTCATCAGCGGCAGCATAAATCTCAGCTCCGGCACTCAAGATTTTGTTCTTCGCGGAGATGGCAATGGTGAGATCAGCGGTCAGATCACAGGTTCTCAGCGTCTGTTCAAGAGCTCGGTCGGAGCAGGAACCTGGACACTTAGTGGAGACAACAGCTCGACCTTCACAGGACGAGCCACAGTTGGCAACGGCGCGTTGCAGGTGTCCTCAGAAGCCAATCTTGGTGCGACACCTGGCTCTTTTGAAGCCAATCAACTCACCCTCGGTGGTGGCAGTGCCAACGGAGCTCTAAAAACGACTGCGACGATGTCCTTGAGCGCAAACAGGGGAGTCACTCTTGGAACCATGGGAGGAACTTTTGACACGGCAGCGGCGACAACTCTCACTGTGAACAGTGTGATAGCCAGCGCGGCGGGTGCCCTTGTCAAAATTGGGACGGGCACACTGTCGCTGGCCGGTAATAACACTTACGTTGGAGGCACAACAGTAAGCGTTGGAACCTTACTGGCTGTGAACACCCTTGGATCGGCCACCGGTGCGGGACCGGTAACAGTGGATTCAGGAGCCACACTTGGTGGCAATGGTTTCATCGCTCCAGGGGTGGATGGTAATATCACGGTCAACGGCACACTGCAGGTCGGGGCTGCGGGTGATGCGAGCGCCCAGCAACTGACCATCACGACGACAGGGGTGGGCTTGGTGACGGTGAACAACATTGTGGTGTTCGATCTCTTCAGCGGCCAGGGCAGCGGTGTGCTCAATGACGCGACGCACAACGACCAGTTGGTGGTCAGCGGCAGCAATGGTTTCGCCATCGGAGCGGGGGCGCAACTTCATGTGAGCACCAGCCTGCCGATAGACGGCACCTGGGTGGCGGGCTCATCGTGGCGTTTGTTTGACTGGAGCGGTCTGACTGGCGGTGTGACCGGGGAATTCAGCAACCTGAGCGATCCCGCTCCCTTCAATTACATGAACCTGCCGGACCTCAGCTCCATCGGACTGGCGTGGGAATACTCGGCGGGCACGCTGACGGTGGTGGTGCCTGAGCCTGGGCGCATGCTGCTGCTGTTCCTTGGCCTGATGGGACTCTTCTTCCGCCGCAGGCGTTGATGAGTCCGGGGCACGGAGATGCGGGTGTAATCGGATGTGCCGGTGTCTTCTAGCGAAGGCTTTCCGCTGCCGACAACGATGTGATTGCCGCCCTGCGATAGCGGGGCGGTCGGGGAAAATCTGAGAACAGCGACTGTCTCCGCTGGCCTGCCTCCTTCATAAGCGCGGCTTTTGGATGGCCAGTGACTGTTTGGGATGAAGCATCGTTTTCCATGCACTGCGATGGAGAGTTTCTGGATGTCATTCAGAGACAACGGATGGACTCCGGCTGCCCAAGCTCCAATTCCTACGGCGGTGCTTTGCTGCCGCCATTTGGCTCAAGTTTTTGCCGGGGCATGGCGACGGCCTTTGGCACCACCAGGAGCGCGGCCACGGCCATCCAGGTCATGCCCAGCATCACGGCAAAGTTCAAAAGCCATGCCGTGATGCGAAAGACGGGGCTGCGCAGTCTTTGCCAGGCGGGCCACGTTTTCTCAAGTATCACGAAGAGTGCGGCGGCGGCGCCGGCGAAGAACTGAAAATACACGACAAAGATGGAGCAAAGATCGAAAATCCAGTTCGCTTCGGGCTCCTTTCCGCCCACTTCCGACCAGATTTTCAGCATTCTTGGAATCAAGACAAGATCCGCAAAGACCACAAAAAACAGGCACGGGATGCCATAGGCGGCCAATTGCAGATAGCTGCGCAGCGCGGACTCGCGAGGTTGGAATTGTGTGGATGCGGGTTCGCTCATGGCGGCGGGAATCAGCGCCAGTGTTTCTCCGCGAAGGTCATGTACTGCTCCCAGTCGTAGTCCTTCACGTCATGGCCGCCGGTGCGCACATGGTAGCCGATGCTGTGGCCGACGGCTGTGTCAATGGCGGGCTGCTCGCTGACTCCGGTTCCTAATTTGCCGAAGAGTTCATAAACGGGGCTGGCGTGGTAGCCGGAGAGGAACTCGCCCTTTGGATCGGCCCACTGGTCTTCAACCGCGCTGCCGATGTGGATGGGCCGGGGCGCGGCGAGGGCGACGAGGAAGTGCTGGTCCACGGGGCAGGCGGCCTCGTTGCCGGCGTAGTTCTTGTAGGTGGCTGTGAACCAGTGGGGGAAGGCGCGCGTGATGACGGCGGTGGTTTCACCGAAGTTCCGGCGCATGAGGGCGGCGCCGCCCTCCCCGGAGTTGTTTGAGATGGTGAATGCGAAACGCTCGTCCTGCGCGCCAGCCCAGAGGGAGGTCTTGCCGAGACGGGAGTGGCCGATAACGGCGCAATGTTTCGCGTCCACATCACGGTCGTTTTCGAGGTAGTCGAGAATACGGCTGAGACCCCAGGCCCAGGCGCTGATGGCGCCCCATTCACCCTCCTTCCACCTGGTGGCGGCTCCGGCCGGGGAGGTGAGGCCGCGCAGGCCGTCCTTCCAGCCCTCCGCGTGGTCTGGCTCGATGTCGCCATAGTAGGCGGTGGCGACGGCGAAGCCGCGGGAGAGGATCATCTCAAGCGGCCAGCGGCTGCTTTCGTTGCCACGGCTGGCCTCGGTGGCGCGATTGTCCACGATGTGTTTTTCCTTGCTGGGCCGCATCCAGCGGGTGGAGAGGGGCACGTCGGTCTCGGTGCTGACGGCGTGGTTGCCGCCGAAGCTGAGACCGGCGAAGCAGGGCGCGGGACGGTTGAGGCCGTTCGGGGTGTAAAGCATGAGTTCCATGCCCTCCCAGGCGGGACAGGAGGGCAGGGTAATCTGGATGAGCTTGCGGGTGGCTTTGCCGCCAAGGGCGTCTGTTTTCACTGACTTCACAGAGAAGGCGGGCGCTCCGAGACCCTCGGGCACGCGGCCATAGACGTGCTGCTGATAGAGGGCGAGGATTTCGGGCCGGCGGTGTTTTTGCCAGTCCTCAGCGGTCTTGACGACGCTGCCGTCGGCTCGCGTCAACAGACCTGGCAGCGTGTAAGAGCCTGCGAGGGACTCGTCATAGTTGGCCTTGCTCTGCTGGGCTTCGGCGAAGTCTTCTCCGGTGAGGATCATTGCGGTCAGGAGGATGGGTAGCGGGCGCATGGAGTGGAATGGGATGGGAGCATGACAAAACGCGAGCCTGCTGCGGCATTCATCAAGCGCGCAGGCTTTGCTCGAATTCCCCCAATGACCGCGCCAGGTCGGCGATGCGCCCTGTCTGGCTGCTCATCTCCTGCGCGCGCCGGGCGGCCTCTTCTTGTGCAGGGGCGAGCAGGGGCAGGAAGCGGGAGAAGAGGTTCTCGACATCGCTGTGGATCTGGCGGTGCAGCATGTCCCGTAGCAGCTCGGAGGACTCCTCCAGGCGGTCCATCAGAAGGCCCCGTGTGTGGTTGAGCGCGGTCTGGGTGATGAGGAAGGCGAAGCCGGCGAGCAGCAGGCCGCCGCCGCCTGCGATGGCCGCTCCGAGCGGGCCGTCGAACCACCACGCCGCACCGATGGCGGCGAGCACGGGCAGCAGGAGCCAGGGCACCCAGCGTGCGCGGCGGCGGGCTTTGCGCAAGCCGGGTTCGAGTGCCTCGTCGAGCTTTAGACCGAGGACAAAACGGCGCATGGTGCTGTCCATGTGGACGGAAAAAAGCCGGCGCAGGTCGGCATCGGCATCCACAGGCAGTGGAGCGTCGTGGGCAAAGAGCGTGCCGCGTCCCTGAACATGAAGGAAGCGGGCGTATTGCAGAAAGTCCTCCTCCAAAATGATTCCCACCTGGCGCCAGCGGTCGCCGGTGCGGTGCTGGAGATCCTGGAACAGGCGGTGGTCAAGGCTGTCCTTCCGATGGCCGCCGAAGTCCTCGTCCTCCTCGCCGTTCTTCTCGAACGCGCGCTTGGTGGACAGGACGTGCTCGGCCATGCCGGCGACAAGGAGGCAGCACTCGTGGTAGTCGCGCCCGGTGGCATCAAGGGCGGGGAGGATTTTTTTCAGGGTGCGGTCCACCTGGAGTTCGCGTTCCGTGATGAACTCCTGGATGAGGGCGAGCGCGCGCCGAGAGTCGGCGGCTGTGGATTCGACACTTTGGCGCAGGTTTTCCAACAGCTGCCGGGCCAGGCGTGTGGTGCCGGCCATTTTGTGGAGGCGGGCCGCGTTGTGTCCGACAAGGCTGGAGATGTGCGATTCCAGGGGCAGGAAGCCGCTATCTTCCAGCAACCGCTCGCGGTCGAGACCGGAGCTGCGCGCCAGGTAGGCTTTTTTGGCCGAGACGGCGAAAATGGGAAAATGCTGGCCGTAACGCTGGCTGGTGAGCTGCGCCATGTAATCGGTGATGACCTGGATCTCCTCGGTGCTGCGCAAATCGCACTGCTGGAGGATGAAAATGACGTGGCGCATCCAATGTTTGTGCACCTTGTCGAGGAACTGCCAGGCGGAGGCGCCCCAGGGGTTCATGGCGCTGAAGACGAAGATGACCAGGTCCGCCACAGGCACGAAGCGCTCGGTGATCTCCTGGTGCTCGTTTTCGATGGAGTTCGTGCCGGGGGTGTCCACGATGTGGAAGTCGCGCAGGAAGTCGCTGGGCACATGCACCTCGTCGAGCGTGGGTGTGACGGGCACGATCTGCTGCCGGTCGCCGTGCTTGAAAAAAAGGATCTTGTCCGTGGTGGGCACGACTCCGGTGCGGGAGAAATCCTGGCCGAAAAGGGCGTTGAGGAAGGTGGACTTGCCCACGTTCACCTCGCCGACGACGACAAAGACGAAGGGGTCCCTGAGGCTGGCGATGAGGTTTTCGGCGATGGCGGCAGACTCGGCGTCACCGCCGAGGTCGCGGATGAGACCGGCCAGACGCTGCAGTTCCGTGCTCAGGCGGGTGCGGAGCTGGAAGTATTCGTCGCCGATCATGGAAGCATGGGTTTGAAAAATGCCGAAAGGCTTCCCGGCAGCGGGCCGGAGTCATCGGAAGGCGTTTTTTTTCTCCAAGCACAGCGGACGCTGTCCGGCAAGGGCGGATAAGCGGATCAATTTGTCAGCCGTCCGGTTTCGGGCTCGCTCACGGGCAGGGCGGGGCTGATGATCATGCCGACGGGCATGTTTGCCTTCTCCAGGTTCATGAGCTGGCTGACGGTGACGAACTGGTAACCCTGGGCGATGAGCTGGTCGAACACGGCGGGCATGGCCTCAATGGTCGGAGGGTGGATGTCATGCGCGAGCATGATGGCGCCGGGCCGCGCGCCGCTGACCAGCCGGTTGGTGACCACGGAGACGCCGGGCCGGCGCCAGTCCTGCGGGTCCACGGACCACATGATGGTGGAGTAGCCGAACTCGGAGAACATGAGCTGTTTGATGCGCGTGTTGATGGCGCCGTAAGGCGGGCGGATGAGGTGCGGGCGGTAGTTGGCGGCGGCCATGAGCGCGTCCTCGCTCAACTTCAGCTCGCTGCGGATCTGCGCGTCGGAGCGGCTGGTGAGGCTGGGGTGGGTGTAGGTGTGGTTGGCGATCTCGTGCCCTTCCTCAATGATGCGGCGGATGATGGCGGGGTAGGCCTTGGCGTTGCGGCCGACGACGAAGAAGGTGCATTTCACATTACGCTCCTTGCAGATGTCGAGCAGCTTTGGTGTCAGTGACGGGTGCGGGCCGTCGTCGAAAGTCATGGCCAGGATTTTTTCCTGCGTGTTGACCGAGGAGTAGCTGATCTTCACTCCGGCAGGCGGGGCGGTCGGCAGGGTGGAGGGCTGCTGCACGCGCTTGGCGAGCGGATTTGGCTGAGCGGATGGAGCCATTTCCTCCAGAGGCACCGCGCGGCGCACCTCGTCGAGGCCGGCAAGATTTTCGTCTTTCGAGGTGCAGCCGGAGCCGCCGAGCAAAATGCCGAACCAGATGCTGAGATACATGCGTTGGGGAGTCACGCCGCGCAGTATGAGAGCGGCGGGGCATTTAGGAAAGCGTGAAGTTTGTGGAAAATGAAATTCGCATCGCTTCGCACCGTGGAATTGCCGCGAGGATGAAATACGCCATCTTGCGGCGTTATTTTTGGATCATGCTCCAAGCGCGCACCCCTTCACCCCCGATCCCGCCTTCTGTCAGCCGCCGTGGTTTTTTCGAACGTCTCAGCCTCGGCTCCATGACTGCCGCGCTTGGCGCCGAGATCGTCTTTGCCGGCAAAATGCCCGCCGGTCTGATCCCGGTGGCCCTCGCGCAGACCGCGCCGCCTGACATTGAGGGAAAAGACGGCCTCAGCATCCTCAACGACCGCCCTCTCGTGGCCGAGACGCCGGCGCACCTGCTCAATGATGCCGTCACGCCTGCGAAGCATCTTTTTGTCCGCAATAACGGCCTCGCTCCCGCGCCGGAACTGCTCGATCCGGACAAATGGACATTGGAGATCGCCGGAGAAAGCTGTGAAAGGCCGGCGGTTTTCACGCTCAAGGAGCTGAAGCAAAAGTTCGCCCACCACACCCTGCGGATGGTGCTCGAATGCGCGGGCAACGGCCGCAGCGAGTTCACCCCCCCCGCCACCGGCAACCAGTGGACCACGGGAGGCGTCGGCTGCCCGGAGTGGACCGGCATCCGTCTTGGCGAGGTGCTGCGGCATTGCGGCATCAAAAAAGACGCCGTCTATCTCGGCTACCATGGCGCGGACCTCCATCTCTCCGGCAATCCGGAAAAGTCCGCCATCTCGCGCGGAGTGCCCATCCAGAAGGCGCTGGAGGATGAGTCGCTGCTCGTCTTTGCCATGAACGGCGCGGACATCCCCTGGCAGAACGGCCACCCTCTGCGCCTCATGTTCGGCGGGTGGGCCGCCTCCACCTGCGGCAAATGGGTGAAAAAAATCGTCATCCGCGACCGCGAGCATGACGGCGAAAAAATGACCGGCAACTCCTACCGGATGCCGCGTTATCCTGTGGCCCCTGGAACCAAAGTCCCGCCCGAGGACATGGTCATCATTGAGGCCATGCCCGTGAAATCGCTCGTCACCTTTCCGAAATCCGGCGCCACTCATCCTGCGGGTGAAAAACTCGCCGTGCGCGGACATGCCTGGACCGGCGAGGGGAGCGTTGCCTCCGTCGAGGTCTCCCTCGACTTCGGCTCCACCTGGGGCAGGGCGGCACTGAATGCCCCGGCCAACCGCTACGCCTGGCAACAGTGGCGGGCGGAGGTGGGTTTCCCGAAAAAGGGCTACTATGAAATCTGGGCGCGCGCTACGGATGACCAGGGCCGCTCCCAGCCCATGATCCTGCCCGGATGGAATCCCGAAGGCTACTTGAACAACTCCTGCCACCGCGTTGCCGTGCAGGCCGTCTGATCCATGCGCCCGTCCGCCGCCATTTTCATACTCCTCACGCTTCCCGCCGCCGCGCAGGATGCTCAGTTGGATCCCGCCACTGGCATGAAAATCGCCCCTGGCTGGGAGATCACGCGCAACCACTGCGTCATCTGCCACTCCCCGCAGACTTTCCTGCGCCAGCGCGCCACCGAGGCCAACTGGACTTCCGTGCTCGAATGGATGCAGACCAACGGCGGCCTTTGGAAGCTAGAACCTGCGGTGCAGAAAGACATCATCGCCTATCTTGCCGCCAACTACGGCCCCGGCGACTCCCAAAACTACCGCCGCGCGCCCATCCCGGCCACGCTCATGCCTCCGAACCCTTATGCCACCGAGGCGCGTCTTGAGGCTGAGGAAAAGAAAAAGCAGGGCCTCATTCCTGCCGTGAAGCCTCCCGGTCCATGACCCCCGCCGCGCTCATCACCGGTGGCAAAGGCGCTCTCGCCGTGGCGCTGCGCGCGGAGTTGGAAGCACAGGGCTGGCAAGTCCATGCGCCGGGCCGCGAGGTCATGGATGTCACCGATCCCGGCAGTGTGAGTGATTTCACAGGGGCGCTGGAAAGGCTCGACCTCCTGGTTCACAATGCCGGCCTCATCCTTGACGCGCCGCTGGCAAAAATGAGCGCCGCCAGCTTTGACACCGTGCTTCAGGCGCATTTGCGCGGCGCCTTTCTCTGCGCCCGCGCCGCCTTGAGGCTCATGGTCCGGCAGCGCGCCGGACACCTTGTTTTCATTGGCTCCCGCAGCGCCCTCACCGGACCCGCCGGCCAGGCCAATTACGCCGCTGCCAAAGCCGGCCTCATCGGCCTCGCCCAGAGCCTTGCCGCTGAATACGGCCCGCGTGGCATCCGCGCCAATGTCGTATTGCCCGGCTTTCTGGAGACACCGATGACTGCAAGCCTGCTCGCGCAGCCTGAGAAGCGCGCCCGCGTCATGGCCGAGCACAGCCTCGGGCACTTGAACACCTGCGCTGAGGCAGCCCGCTTCATCGTCTTTCTGCACACACTGCCGCACACCAGCGGCCAGGTCTTCCATCTCGACAGCCGCATCCATCGCTGGGCGTGACATTGTGCCAGGGAAGCTGGCATTTGGTGGCACTTTGCCATGCCAAAGCGTCAAAGTGTCATCGCCATCGCAGGTGGGTTATGGCGCGTTTTCACAGCGTCGAAAGTGTATTCAATTGGTTTTGAGCCATTTAAAAATACACGTTCGGTGCTGGCATGGCGCATGCCATATATGAGGGACTAAAACCCTCAGTTTCACTTTCCCTCCAACCCAACTCTATGAGCAAAATCCTCGGCATTGACCTCGGCACCACGAACTCCTGCATGGCCGTCCTCGAAGGCGGCAAGGCCGTGGTCCTCGAAAACAGCGAAGGCGCGCGCACCACGCCCTCCATCGTCGCTTTCACCAAGAGCGGCGAACGCGTCGTCGGTCAGGCCGCCAAACGCCAGGCCGTCACCAATCCGCGCAACACCGTTTTTTCCGTCAAACGACTCATGGGCCGCAAATTCACCGAACTCACCGAGGCGGACAAACGCATGCCCTACAAGATCGTCGCCGCTGCGAATGGCGATGCGCATGTGCAGGTCGAAGTCGGCGGTGAAACGAAGACTTACAGCCCGCAGGAAGTCAGCGCGATGATCCTGTCGAAGCTGAAGGCCGACGCGGAAGCCAAGCTCGGCGAAACGATCACGGAAGCCGTCATCACCGTGCCGGCTTACTTCAACGACAGCCAGCGCAACGCCACGAAGGCCGCAGGCGAGATCGCGGGCCTCAACGTGCGCCGCATCATCAATGAGCCCACCGCCGCCTCCCTGGCCTACGGCCTGGAGTCGAAGAGCGATGAAAAGATCGCCGTCTATGACCTCGGCGGCGGCACCTTCGACATCAGCGTGCTCGAAATCGGCGACGGCGTCTTCGAAGTGCTCGCCACGGATGGCGACACCCACCTCGGCGGCGACGACTGGGACAACACGCTCATCACCTGGATCGTGAACGAGTTCAAATCCGACAGCGGCATTGATCTCAGCAATCAGCCCGATGCCATCCAGCGCATCAAGGAAGAGGCAGAGAAGGCCAAGATCGCCCTCAGCTCCAGCCAGAGCTACGACATCAACCTGCCCTTCATCACCGCCGACCAGACCGGGCCGAAGCACATCATGAAAACCCTGAGCCGTGCCAAGATGGAGCAGCTCTGCGACAGCCTCTTTGAGCGCACCATGAAGCCCGTGCGTGACTGCCTCGCCGCGGCCAAGCTGGACGCCTCGAAGATCGACGAGCTCGTCCTCGTCGGCGGCATGACTCGCATGCCCAAGGTCGTCGAGACCGCGAAGAAGCTCGCCGGCAAAGACCCCCACCAGGGTGTGAACCCGGACGAGGTCGTCGCCATCGGCGCGGCCATCCAGGGCGGTGTGTTGAAGGGCGATGTGAAGGACGTGCTCCTGCTTGATGTGACCCCGCTCACGCTCGCCATTGAGACCGCGGGCGGTGTCGCCACACCGATGATCCCGCGCAACACGACCATCCCGAAGAAGCACAGCCAGATCTTCTCCACTTACGCCGACCAGCAGCCTGGCGTCGAAATCGTCGTCCTCCAGGGCGAGCGCCCGATGTCCCGCGACAACAAAACGCTCGGCACCTTCAAGCTCGACGGCATCCCGCCGATGCCGCGCGGCGTGCCGCAGATCGAGGTCACCTTTGACATTGACGCCAACGGCATCCTCCACGTCTCCGCGAAGGAAAAGACCACCGGCAAGGAGCAGAAAATCTCCATCCAGGGCAGCTCCGGCCTCAGCCAGGACGAGATCGAAAAAGCCAAGCTTGACGCCGAAGAGCACGCCGAGGAAGACCGCAAGCGCAAGGAAAGCGTCGAAGTGAAGAACAAGGCCGACAGCCTCACCTACGAGATCGAAAAGACCCTCAAGGAATGGGAAGGCAAGGTCCCCGCCGAGCAGCTCACCCCCATCACCGACAAGCTCGCCACGCTGAAATCCGCCATCGAAGCCAATGACACGGAAGCAATGAAGACCCAGACCGAGGAGATCGAAAAACTCTTCACCGCCGCCTACCAAGCCGCTGCCGCCGCAGGAGCCGGTGCTCCTGGTGCCGGTGGCATGCCTGACATGGGCGGTGCCGGTCCCGATGTCGCCTCCGCCGAGCCTAAGAGCCAGGACAAAGGCAAGGTCGTGGACGCCGACTTCGAGGTCGTGGACAAGGACAAGTGAGATTGGCACACCAAGGATGATTCTTTCTGCTCAGTCATTGCCCCCCAGGCAACCGCACACCCGCCAAGGCGCGCCGATGAACGGCGCAGCCCTTGGACTGCGGCAGCCCTGCTGCCGCTTTGGGGTGGGGGCAGCCCTGCTGCCGGGAGTGGACTCACGACTGCGCGCTGAACTCTCGGATTCGGCCACCCACTCGCGTTCGAAGCCGGCAGGCCGTAGGCCGGGTGTGTTCGGCGAGCTGAGCGCCGTTGTCACGCTGACTCTCCGCCGCCGAACCGCCCGGCTCATGCGGCTGGCGCGGACCTCCAGTCAACCCGGTGATTTGGCGAAGCAAACCCATCCGCGATCGTCCGCCAAAGCCGGGCGGGCTAATGCCACACCCGGCCTACTTCTGGCCCTGCTCGCTTCTTTTGTCCTCGTCTCCTGCGGCAAACAAGAAGCTGCCAAACACGCTGTCGAAGCCCCCAAGCCAGCCGCCACATCCCCGGCCCCCGTTATTTCCGACAGCCGTCTCGACGCGGAGATCAGCCAGGCTTTGACACCGACGGCGGCCGAGCGTGATGAAGGCCTCGCTGATCTTGCCGAGGACATCCTCGACAAGTATCCCAACAAAAACGTCACCGAGCTGCTGAATGTGCCCGAGGTGAACGAGAGCCTGAAGGTGGCTTTGACCAAGCTCTCGGAAAACAAGGCGCTGCAAAACCAGATCAACGGCACCGTGGCCCTGGCCGCGCAGATGCAGGGTCTGAATGGCGAGCCCGGCGGCACGCGGCTGGACCTGGACACCTCGAATTACGACCACGCCCGGAAGTCCCGCCTGCTCCAAGTGGTGCTCTCCGAAGACCCGCGGCGCATCGCCGGCTTCATCGCCCAGGAGATCGGCGAGGCGGTGCCGGAGCTGACTTTTGAAGGCGTGGACCGTGCCAGCAATGGCGTGGCGATCCGTGAGAACGCGCCTCCGCAGCAATGAACCTTTTTTGATGAATCCCACCCCGTGAAAATTTTCCGCCCGGCCACCGCCCCCGCTTCAGGGTGTCGGCGGCCGGGCAGATGAACCAAACCAAACCAGAACCACAAACCCGTAAGCAGAAACCAGACCAACTATGGCTACCTCCATCACCCCGCTCGGTCGTCGCGTCCTCGTGAAGCGCTCCACCAGCGAAGAAAAAACCGCCGGCGGCATCTTCCTTCCCGACACCGCCAAGGAAAAACCCCAGGAAGCTGAAGTCCTCGCGCTCGGCACCGGCAAGGACGACGAAGGCAAGGACGTGAGCACCCTCTTCACCGTGAAGAAGGGCGACAAAGTCCTCATCTCCAAGTACGGCGGCACCGAAGTCAAAGTGGACGGCGAAGACCTCCTCATCATCAACGAAACCGACATCCTCGGCATCATCGGCTGACGGTAGGACGGGCATCCTGCCTGTCGCGTGTGATCCGGGCATTCTGCCCGGTGAAGCGGACTGAAAACTCGCCGCACCCGCCGCAGACGCCCGCACCACCCACAGTCCATCATTCACCCAACACACCCCTAACACACACAACACAGATATGGCTAAACAACTCCACTTCGACGAAACCGCACGTCAGGCACTCCTGCGCGGCGTCACCAAACTCGCCAAGGCCGTCAAGGCCACGCTCGGCCCCGCCGGACGCAACGTCATCCTCGAGAAGAAATTCGGCTCCCCCACCATCACCAAGGACGGTGTCACCGTGGCCAAGGAGATCGAGCTTCCCGATCCTTATGAAAACATGGGCGCCCAGCTCATCAAGGAAGTCTCCTCCAAGACCTCCGACATCGCCGGCGACGGCACCACGACCGCCACGGTCCTGGCCGAAGCCATCTATGCCGAGGGTCTCCGCAACGTGACCGCCGGTGCCAACCCGATCTCGCTCCAGCGCGGCATCATGAAGGCCACCGAGGCCATCGTCGCCAAGCTCAAGGAAATCTCCACCCCGGTGAAGGACAGCAAGGAAGTGGCCCAGGTCGCGACCGTGTCCGCCAACTGGGACGCCGGCATCGGCAACATCATCGCCGAAGCCATGGACAAAGTGGGCAAGGAAGGCACCATCACCGTCGAAGAGGCCAAGAGCATCGAAACGACCCTCGAAGTCGTGGAAGGCATGCAGTTCGACAAGGGCTACCTTTCCCCCTACTTCGTCACCAACCCTGAAACGATGGAAGCGAACCTCGAGTCCGCTTACATCCTCATCCACGAGAAGAAGATCAGCAGCCTGAAAGACATGCTGCCCCTGCTCGAGAAGGTGGCCCGTTCCGGCAAGCCCCTGCTCATCATCGCGGAAGACCTGGAAGGCGAAGCCCTCGCCACCCTCGTGGTGAACAAGCTGCGCGGCACCCTCAACATCGTGGCCGTCAAGGCCCCGGGCTTCGGCGACCGCCGCAAGGCCATGCTCGAAGACATCGCCATCCTCACCGGCGGCCGCTGCATCACCGAAGACCTCGGCATCAAGCTTGAGAACATCGAGCTCGCCGACCTCGGCCAGGCCAAGCGCATCACCATCGGCAAGGAAAACACCGTCATCGTGGAAGGCGAAGGCAGCTCCGACGCCATCCAGGGCCGCGTGTCCCAGATCAAGCGCCAGATTGAGGAAACCACCTCCGACTACGACCGCGAGAAGCTCCAGGAGCGCCTCGCCAAGCTGGCCGGCGGCGTGGCCGTCATCAACGTCGGCGCCGCCACCGAGACCGAGATGAAGGAAAAGAAAGCCCGTGTCGAAGACGCCCTGCACGCCACCCGTGCGGCCGTCGAGGAAGGCATCGTCCCTGGCGGTGGTGTCGCGCTGATCCGCGCCCAGGCCGCCATCGGCGACCTCGGCCTCGTCGGTGACGAGAAGACCGGTGCTGAAATCGTCGCTCGCGCGATTGAAGCCCCGCTCCGCCAGCTCGCCGCCAACGCCGGCGTCGAAGGCGCGCTCATCGTTGCCGAGGTCAAGAAAGGCAAGGGCAACAGCGGCTACAACGTCGCCACCGCCAAGTATGAGGACCTCATCAAGGCCGGTGTCGTTGACCCCGCCAAGGTGACCCGCAGCGCCCTCCAGAACGCGGCCTCCATCTCCGGCCTGCTTCTGACCACGGAGTGCCTCATCGCCGACATCCCGAAAGAGGAGAAGGCGGACGCCGGTCACAGCCATGACCACGGCGGCATGATGTAAAAAGCATTGAATAAAAAGTTCGTTTTGAACTCTCACCACGGCGGCTTGTCCCAAACAGGCGGGCCGCCATCCGCAAAACCTTTGTCAACCAGGGCTGACTGAGCAAACCGGGAGCTGCTCTTTCAGCCAGGACTGGCAAAACCCCAAACCCCCATAAACAGGCCGGAAGGAAACTTCCGGCCTGTTTTCTTTGTGCAAAAGAAGGGCGGAAGTGGCTTTCAGGCGCGCGAACGGTTCAGTAAAGGGAGCGCACACCCTCATCGAGGTTGAAGAGAGCCTTGACCTCGTCATCGCCCAGGGCGCGGTTAAAGACGGCCAGGTCGTCAAGATGCCCCACATAGGCCGCGCCGCAGACCAGCGCCACCTGGGCGGGATCCCAGCCAAGCGTCAGGTCCCAGCCCTCAATGACTCCCTTGCGCTCGCCGTCCATGTGCAGCACGCCGGCCGGTTTGGCGCCTTTCTCATTGGCCTTGTCGAGGGTGAAGACCACATGAGTCCAGCGCTCGCGGGAAAAGGGCGCGTTGGCGAGCTGCACCATGGGCCGCTTCTCCGCCGGGATCTGGTCCCACTGCAGGTTGTCTGGATTCCAGATTTCGTGGAGAGGCCGCACGGCGTAGCGAAAAAAGCGCGGCGTCTCGTCCTTGGACCACTCGAGGAAAATGAAGCCCTTTTTCGTGTCATCCCCGATGATTTGCACGGGGTCGCAGTAACCCGGCTCCAGGTCCTCGTCGGGTGTGAGGCGCAGCCAGGCGGAGACGCTGACGCTCCAGCTTTGGTTGTTGTAGCCGAGGATGCCAGCGCCGGCGAACTGCGGCCGCGTGGCGCCTTTTTTCAGAAAATGCAGCGCGCCGCCGAACCTCCCCGCGTTTGGCGCGATGCGCACCTCGTCGCCGGCGCTCACCGGCACGAGTTCCTTGCCGCGTTTCGTCACGCAGGTTTTGGATCCCTTGGAAAAATCCGCGTCGAAGCCCGTGTCGAAGCTGGCGTGAAAGGTGAGAGCCTGCTTGAGCGCTTCGGCGGCTTGCGCACGCGCGGCGCAGAGCGGGAGCAGGGTGGACAGGAGCAGGAGGCGGAGCATTTTCATGGGATGCGGAATTTCCTGGCAAGGCTATGAAACCGCGCCCGCAAAAGCCAGCCTGTTTTTTTATGACACTCGACACCCTCCGCACGCTCTGCCTGTCCATGCCGCAGGCGGAGGAGACGCAGCCCTTCGGTCCGGATGTGCTGGTCTATAAAGTGGCGGGGAAAATGTTCGCGCTCACGGTGCCTGAGGATTTTCCGCCGCGGGTGAACCTCAAATGCGACCCCGAACGCGCCCTCGAGCTGCGCGACGAGCACGAGTCCATCCTGCCCGGCTACCACATGAACAAGCGCCACTGGAACACCGTGGTGCTGGACGGCTCCGTGCCGGCGGTGCTCGTGCGCGAGATGGTGCGCCATTCCTATGACCTCGTCGTGGCCGGTCTATCCGCGAAGGCAAGACGCGCGCTTCAGACCGGGTGAGCCGCATTTTTCCTGGCAAGGCGCGCAAGGGACGCCGTATATGCGGGCATGCATCTCCTCCTGCGCGCCCTGCTCGTTTTCGCCCTGGCTTTCCTGGCTTGCTGCTCGCGCCGGGACGCGCTGGTGGTGGGCATGGACGCGACTTACCCGCCCTTTGAGTATGTGGACAAAAACGGGAGCATCACTGGCGTCAGCACCGCCATCGGCGAGGAGGCGGCCCGCGTGCTGGGCAGGCCGGTGGTGTTTCAAAACATGCCTTTCGACGGCCTCATCCCCGCGCTGCAGACCGGGCGCATAGACCTGATCATCTCCTCGCTCACGGCCAACGACCAGCGGCGGCAGTCCATTGACTTCTCCGAACCTTATGTGCGCACCGGCCTCTCCATCCTGGTGGCAAAGGACTCCCCCGTGCAAAGCGCGGACGACCTGCGCGCCCCGGGTCGGAAGCTGGCGGTGCGCATCGCCACCACGGGCGAGCAGTGGTGCCGCCAGGAGCTGCCGCAGGCGCGCCTCACCGCCCTGGACACGGACGCGGCCTGCGTGCTGGAGGTGGTCAATGGCAAGGTGGACGCCTGGGTATACGACCAGGTCTCGATCATGAACTACCACATGCAGCATCCGGAGCGCACCCGCGCCCTGCTGACACCCCTGCGCGAGGAATCCTGGGCGGTCGGAGTGAAAAAGGGCCGCCCGGACTTGATGGCCGCCGTCAACGAGGCTCTGGCGCGCATGAAAACGGACGGGCGCTTCACCGAGCTGGCGGAGCAGTACCTCGCCAAAGAGCGCGCGCTCATGAAGGCGCAGGGGCTGCCCTTTGTGTTCGAGTGACCGCGGTGCGGGGCGTGGATTTTTGAATTTCGGTTTCCCGTTTCCCCTCTTTAACTGCGCGCATGGAATCCCTGCTTCTGCTCGCGCCATTGCCGGAGTTTTTGCTTTCGCCTTTGAAAGCGGTCTATGCCTGCCATGACGGGACCGCCAGGCTGGATGACGTGGTGGCGGAGCATGGGGCGGAGGTGCGCGGCATCGTGATGGCGGGCGGCTCCGCGGCGCCGGCGCCGCTGCTGGAGCGGCTGCCGGCTTTGGAAATCCTGGCCGTCTTCGGAGTCGGTTACGATGGCGTGCCCGTGGACTACTGCCGCGCGCGCGGGCTGCGGGTGACGAACACGCCGGAGGTGCTCACCGACGACGTGGCGGACATCGCCACAGCCCTGGTGCTGATGACGGCGCGGCGGCTGGCGGAGGCGGAGCGGTTCATCAGGGCAGGGGAGTGGAGCGGCGGGGCCTTTCCGCTGGCCCGCGCGCTGCGGGGAAAAGTGGCGGGCATATTCGGCCTGGGCAGGATCGGCGCGGCCATCGCGCGCAGGCTGGAGGCGCACGGGATGCGCATCGCGTATCACGGCAGGCGCAGGCAGGCGGTGGAGCATGACTATTTTCCGACGCTGCGCGAACTTGCGGCGGCGGCGGATTTTTTGGTCGTGTCATGTCCGGGTGGAGCTGAGACACGGCACGCGGTGGATGCCGAGGTGCTGGCAGCCCTGGGGCCTGAGGGCACGCTCATCAACATCGCGCGCGGCAGCGTGGTGGATGAGGCGGCGCTCGTGAGCGCGCTGGAAGCCGGGACGATCCGCGCCGCGGGGCTCGATGTTTTCGAAAACGAGCCGCATGTGCCGGAGGCGCTGCTGGCCAGTCCGAGGACGGTGCTGCTGCCGCATGTGGGCAGCGGCACGCATGAGACACGCATGGCGATGGCGGCGCTGGTGGTGGAGAATCTGGCGGCGCATTTCGCCGGCAGGCCGCTGCCGACTCCGGTGTGCTGAACGCAAGGTTGCGCCGCAAACGGCGGCAGTGCATGGGTGTCGCGTGAAATTCCTGCTCGCCTCCCTGCTCGCCGCGCTGATGTCCTTCGCATGGGGCCTGCTCTCGCGCGAGGTGATCGGCTGGCGGGCCACGGGCGAGCACGCTTTTCTCAATGAGTCCGCCGTGGCCGAGGCGGTGGCGAAGGGGGCGAAGAACGGCAGGGGCATCTACCTGCTGCCATATCCATCGAAGGCGCCCGCCTTCGGCAGGGGCGAGCAGGCGAAGATGGACGAGGCGCACGCCAAGGCCCTCAAGCGCGGCCCTTACATGCGCGCGGTGGTGCGCCCTGGCGCGCGTGAAAGGAACTTCGGCGTGGATTTGGCGTGGAGCTTCGCGCGGTCGCTGGCCTGCGCGCTGGTGCTTGCGGGGCTGCTCTCGCCGGCTCTGCTGAATTACGCCGGGCGGCTGGCCTTCTGCGGCGGGGCGGGTGCTTTCGCGGGGCTGGCGTTCATGCTGCCGGAGATGATTCACTACGAACTTCCGGCACGCGCGGTGGTGGTGGCGGTGGCCGACGGCTTTGTGGAGTGGCTGCTGGCCGGGGTGGTGCTGGCATGTTTCGTGGGTCGGGAGCCGACGGCGCGGGATGTGGTGTGAGCCGTCATTTTAGGCTCGCCAAACCAGATGAGGGGCATCAGAATGCCGATTCTAAAAAATACCCCGGAGGTTTCCCATGCCCAAATTCCAAACCCGCCCTCTTGTCAAACTCGCGTTTTCGCTCCTGCCAGCCCTGTTTCTTGGACTGCTCTTGTGGTGGCTTGCACGTCAGGAAAAAACAACAGCGCCTGATCAACCCGGCGTGGTGCAAACAAGCGCCACCGCGCCGTCTCCGCTTGTCGCAACCGCGCCCGGCATCGGCGCGCGGATGGATGAAAAGGATGTCTTCACCAAGTTTGAGGAATGGGCCGCGAATTTCGCGGGAGGTGAAGCTTCGGCAGGGGTGGAACTCGCGCGCGAGCGCCGTGCGGCGCTGAAGACCTTGATCATCAGCGACCCGAAGGCCGCCCTGGACCGCGCGCTGCCGTGGACGCTGCGCAGGCGCATGCCGCATGAGGTGGCGGATTTGCTGGAGGAGCGAGTGTCGGCAAGGGGCGAGTTTTCCGTGATGGCGGGCCTGCCTCTGCCGGGCACGGACGCGCGGCCCTTTTACCAGCGCTCGTTCACAGTCAACGGCGGGCGCAGCTATGACGCCTACGTTTACGGCCGCCGCGAGCATGTGGGCACGAAGTATGACTTCCCTGCGGACGGCATCGCGGTGGATGAGGCTCTGGCGCTGCGGGAACGTCCCGCGCGCAGCCCGGAGCCGGAGGAGCCGGCGCAACCCGGCGACGTGGTGCGGGTGGCGCAGGACGGGCATGAGGTGGCGGCCAATGGCGGTGTGCCGCTGGTATCCGGCGGCGCCAGCTACCGGGTCTGCTGCATGGCCCACGCTGGAGCGGTGGAGCAAGGCTGGGTGGAGGCCGAGCAAAGCACCGGACCGTGGATGGACCCGGATGTGGCCCCCTCGGTCTGGACGGAAGGTCCGAAAACAGCGCTGGTAATCCGTGTGGACTTCCCCAATCTGCCGGGCACGCCGCGCAACACGAACAACCAGGAGCTGACCGTGGATTATGTCACCACGGAGATGAACGGGGATGTGGCCAACTACATGAGGGACGTGTCCTACCGCAAGACCAGCTACACCACCGCCACCACGGATGTGACCGCCGTGCTGCGGATGCCGAGCAACTCGACCTTTTACTCAGGCAGCGGCGGAGCCAACGCCCTGCGTGTTGACGCGCTGAGCGCGGCGACGGCGGCGGGCTTCAATGTCAACTCCTATGACCGCCAGTTGGTGGCCTTCAGCAGCATTCCATTCCCCTGGGCCGGCCTTGGCCAGATCAACGGACCCTTCACCTGGTACAATGGCTATCTCCAGGACTTGGTGATCATCCACGAGCTGGGTCACAACCTGGGTTTGCCTCATGCCAGTCTGTGGCGCGGGACGGGCGGCAACCCCGTCTCGACGACCGGCACGCTCCAGTCGTACGGCGATCCCTTTGACTGCATGGGCAACAACTTCAACGGCCCGGTGCCGCGCATGTGGTTCAACGCATGGTACCTCAACCGCATGGACTGGATGCCCAACGCGGCGGTGACCACAGTGACCGTGCCAGGCACCTACCGGGTGTATCGTTACGATGATCCGGACGCGCCGCTGAACCGGCGCCTGGCGCTGCGTGTGCAAAAGGATGCCACGCGCAGTTACTGGCTGGCCTACCGGAGGCAGTTCGCCGGACTTGCCAGCGGACTTGCGGACATCTCGGCGGGCGCGCAGGTGAGCTGGGGCTTCGGCAACACTTACAATGACAGCCATTTGATTGACTGCGACACCCCGACGACCAACGCGCAGGATGCCTCGCTCAATGTGGGATCCACACTCATAGACCTGGATGCGGGGATATCCTTCACAGTTCAGGCCGCCGGCGGCACGGGCGTGGATGCCTACCTGGACATCAGTGTCGTGCAGACGGGCCGCATTTACCCGCTCCAGACTCAGTATGACGTGGACGAGGCGGCGGGAACGGTGACAGTTCAACTGGCGCGCACCGGCACTCCGAGCCAGGGCGCCTCGGTGACGGTGACGACCCAGAATGGCACGGCTGTGGCCCCCGGCGATTATTCCAGCGTCAGCACCACGGTCACCTGGAGCGGCACGGACATCACTCCAAAACCGGTTGTCATCCCCGTCGTTGCGGATGCCGTCAAGGAAAGCGCGGAGAGCTTTTTTGTGAACTTTGAACCCGCGCCGGGAAGCGGGCCGGAGGTCATCGTGGTGGGCAGCCCCGTCACGGTCACGATCCGCGAGCCCGGCATGAGGGACAACACCTTCGCCCACGAGGAGTTCGAGGAGCCGGGCAGCGTCAAAAACTTGCTGGCCGCCCCGGACGGACGCGTCATCTTCACCGGCGAGGCGACCGAACTGGATGATGAGGATGTGGACGGCCTGGGCAGGCTGGAAAATGACGGCGCGCTGGATGCGACCTTCATCCAGGGAGGCGGCATGCTCCCGGTCGCAGGGCGCGTGGTGGCGCGCCAGCCGGACGGCAAACTGCTCTTTGGGGGCAACTTTGTCGTGCTGCGCGACGCGCCCGCCAACCGCCTCGCGCGGCTCTTTGCCGATGGATTCTCGGACAACACTTTCAACATCGGCTCGGGACCGAACGAGGAGGTGCGCGCGCTGGCCGTGCAGGCGGACGGGCGCATACTGGTCGGCGGACGCTTCAGCGTCTGGAACGGCGCTCCGAGGCTCGGGCTGGCGCGGCTGCTCCCCAACGGGGCGCTGGACACCGGATTCATGGCGGCGGCGCTGCCGCACATCTCGGTCATGGAGGTGGAGGCGCTGGTGCTGCAGCCTGACGGCAAGGTTCTCGTCGGCGGTCTGATCCACACGGAGAGCACGGGGCAGATCTTCACCGGCGGCCTGAGCAGCGGCGTGCTGCGGCTGCACCCCGACGGCACGCTGGACACCAGCTTTGACATCGGCGCCGGGGCGCATCTGGAGGGCAACACCGGCACACCCGCGCGGGTCAGCACGCTGGCGCGGCAAGGCGATGGCAAGGTGGTCGTCGGCGGCGCCTTCACAGGCTTCCGCGGAGTGACGGCACGGCGAATCGCGCGCTTGAACACGGACGGCACCCTCGACACGGGCTTCCAGTCCGCGATGGGTGTCAACGGCCCCAACAACCCCGTGCGCAGCGTGGCCGTGCAGGGCGACGGGCGCATCCTTCTGGCGGGCGAGTTTTCCCAGGTGGCCGGAGTCATCCGGCATCAACTGGCGCGGCTGCTGCCCACCGGCGCTTTTGACAACGGCTTCGACGCCGCCGTGCCGCTCGGCGCGGCCAATTTTGGCAACCATGTGATCCAGCAGCCGGACGGGCGCATTCTCCTGGCCACCGAGGCGGCTGGAACGGACTCCATCTGGCGTCTTTTCAGCGGGCAGCTCGGCCGCGCGGGAGTGATCCAGTTCTCCGCCGGCAACCATCAGGCCAATGAAGGCGGCGGTGTGCAGATTGAGGTGGCGCGCGTGGGCGGCAGCCTGGGGGCTGTCTCGGTGAATTACGCGACGCTTCCCGGAACAGCAGGGACCGGTGACTTCACGCCCGTGTCGGGAACACTGGACTGGGTGGATGGTGACACGACATCAAAGTTCATCACCGTTCAAGTCTCCGAGGACGCCATACCAGAACCGGTGGAGTTTTTCACCGTCCAGCTTGGCGTGCCCTCAGGCGGCGCCTTTCTGGGGGAGACAGCCCTGGCCTCGGTGGCGGTGCTCGACCCGGGAGCGTCGGACTTTGCGCGTGTGCGCTTCACCACGGATTCCAGCCATGCTTTCGAGTTCGCCACCACGCCCGTACTGGTGACTGTGGAAATGACGCCCGCCAAGGCCGAGGCGGTGGCAGTGCCCTTCACCATCAGCGGCACGGCGACTCCGGGCATTATCGGTGACTACGAGATCACGCCTTCAGTCTCTCCGCTGGTCTTCGCCCCTGGCGAGACGACGAAGACGTTTTCCATCACGCCCAAGCAGGACAAAATCACCGAGATCGGCGACGAGACTGTGATCCTGGATCTCGGCTTCCCGCAGGGTGAGGCGCTGCTGCAGGCGCCGTTCCGCCACACTTTCACCCTCGTGGATGACGACACGGCGCCGGATGTCAGCAGTGACTCGAACAACCAGATCGTGCAGGCCGGGCAGTTGGCGGGCCCCTTTGAAGGCCAGGTGTCCGGCAGCGCGCCGCTGTCACTGGAGTGGCAGCTCAACGGCAAAAAAGTGCCCGGCGCCGGCCAGCCCCATCTTTTAATTTCCGCCGCCAGAGTGCAGGACGGCGGCGAGTACCGCCTGGTGGCCAGCAACAAGATCACCAAAAACATCCGCGGCCAGGCCTCCCACCTCGTGGTGGTGGACACCCGCGTGCGCACCGTGGTGGTGCCGCTGGGTGGCAAAGCCGTACTTTTGGCGGAAGCCGGCGGCAATGCCCTCGGCTTCGAGTGGCGGAAGGTGGACGGAGCATTTCCCTTCTCCCGGGCGAGCACCCGCTTTGACCGGAAGCTGACCCTTTCGAAAGTCGAGCTGGACGACTCGGGCGTGTACATCTGCCGAGTCAGCAACTCGCGGGCCGCCACGGCGGGCGGTGATTTGTTCATGGACGCTGGTCCGGTGGTGCTCAAGGTGGTGGACACCGCTCCGCTGATCGGCTTGCTGGAAAACGAGCTGCTGCCGCCGGCCACCGTGGGCGGCACTTACACCTATGAAGTGCCGGTGGATCCCGAAGTGCGCAAAGCGCCCATCAAGTGGACCGCCGCAGGTCTGCCGTCCGGCTTGAAGCTGGATGCGGTCACCGGCATCATCAGCGGCAGGCCGCAAGCCCCGGACAAAAACGGCAAGCCGTATGAAGTGACTCTGACAGCGGCCAACAACGGCGGCAAAGGTGTCCGCAAGGTGCGGCTCAGTGTGGCCCAGATGCCGCCCGGTCTCGCCGGCTCTTACACGGCGCGGCTGGAGCGTCACGCGGCCATCAATGGCGGCCTCGGCGGCAGGCTGGACTTCACAGTCACGCCCACGGGTTCCTTGTCCGGAGTGCTTTTCCTTGGAGGCACGGCGCTGAAATTCACCGGCGTCCTGGAGGTGGATGTGAATGGCGTGGCGCTGCCAAAAGTGGAGGAGCTGCGCATCGCGCGTCCAGGCAAGCCGGTGGCGCCGCCGCCGCTTGTGGTGGGGTTTTCCATTGAGGACAACCTCGTGAAGGCGGGCACGATCAGCGATGGCGCGCAGACGCTGGACTTCACGGGCTGGCGCAATGTGTGGAGCCTCGCCGCCAACCGCGCGGACAAGTTCGCCGGCCCGCACAATTTTGTCCTTGAGATGCCGTCCAGCATTCCTGACGTGCCGCGCGGCTACAGCTATGGCACGGCGCAGGTGTCGGCCACCGGCGTCGTGACCTACACCGGCATGACGGCGGACAAGGAGAAAATCACAGGCTCGGCCTTGCTTGGTCCGGACGGAAAGCTGGTCTTCCACCAAGCTCTCTATAAAAACACACCGCAAGGATCGCTCAACGGGGAGATGCTCATTGAGGAGGGAGCGCTAGCCGATGATCCTGCAGACAATCTGCTCAGCGGATCGCTAAGCTGGGTGCGGCCCGCGATGTCCAAACCGCGCCTTTACGCGGCAGGATTCGGACCGGTGGATTTGGCTGTTCTGGGCGGACGGTATCAAGCGCCAGCGCTGCCGCTGGGCCTGGCCGGTCCGGGCAGGGTGCGGCTGGTCTTTGATCACGCCGGACTGCCGGCCTCGCGCGAGCCGGGCATCACCCTGGATGTGGATGCGAAGGGCAAGCTCATTCCGCCGCTGAAGGCGGATAATTTAGCGGGCACCACACTCAAGATCACGGCTGCCAGCGGCTTGTTCAGCGGCAAATTTGCGCTTGAAGACTCCAACCCGGTGTCACCTCCAGCCGTCATGAAGCGCCCGGTTTCTTTCCAGGGTGTCATGGTGCCGGTCAGCGGCGAACTCCGCGGCTACGGCTGGTTCATCCTGCAGCAACTGCCTTCCATCCTGGAAGGCACGACGGTGAAGACTTCCCCGTTCTTGTCGGGCGAGGTCATCTTCGAGGAAGTGCCGGGGGTGACGACTCCCTGAGCATCAGGCCGTTTCCCGCGCATCTTCGGAAGGCGCTGGAGCGGGAGGTGTGTGCGCGGCCAGCGGCTCCAGGATGTGCGTGGCCCAGGGGCGGAAGCGCTCCAGGATGCCGGGTCCGATCTCGGCGCTGGTTTCATAGCCGCGGCGCAGCATCTCCAGCTTGGCGTCCAGATTGTCCACATAATGCAGCGCCACGGCCTCGGGGGTCTTTGGCAGCACGGGCGACCCGTATTGCAGTTCGCCATGATGCGCGGCGATGAGATGGAGCAAATGCAGGCGCGCCAGATCGCTGGCGGGCTCCAGCGCTGCCCACTCTGCGGCTTCGGGGAGGTCCATCAGCTCGCGCCACAGCTTGTTTACCAGCTCCATGCCCAGAGGGATGTGGCCGATCATCTCGCCGTGGAGATGGTAGGGCATGGCGAAGCCGCTCTCCGGGTAGCAGTTTTCCCACAGCTTGCCGCAGTCGTGAAAAAGCACGCCGGCGAGCAGCAGGTCGCGGTTCAGCATGGGATAAACCCCCGCGATTGCAGCGGCCGCGCGCATCATCTGCGCCACATGCTCCACCAGGCCGCCACGGCGCGCGTGGTGGTTCTCCCGCGCGGCGGCGGTGCGGCGGAAGCGCGCGCCGTGTTTTTCCAGGAACAGGCGGGCCAGGCCGCGCAGGCGCGGATCGGCCAGCGAGTCCATGAATGCCTCGATTTCCGCGTAGTCCTGCCGCTGCCTCTCCGCCAGCCCTGCGTCGCCTTTGAGCAAATCCTGGGCTTCATCATCGGTCAGGGGGCGCAGCCTGGGATGGCGCGGCTCGGGACCATATTTGCCGCCATCCACCCAGTTCCCCGAAAGCTGGATGAACTGCCCGCGCCGCAGTTCGCGCGCCTCGGCCAGGACAGGATTGTTGTCGAACACACGCCAGACGAGCGAGCCTCCTGCGTCGGCCAGCTTGATCTCAAAATAGGGGCTGCCGGTGCTGGTCTTTTTTTCCTGATGCAGGTCCACTTGCGCGTGTACCCGGCATGGCAGCGGCGCGTGTCCGGCGTTTTGGCGGAGCTGCGCAAGCGTCAGCAGTTCGAAATCATGCTCATCCATGCGGGCAGTCAAGCGGTCGAGGCGGAGGCTGGCAAGAGAGAAAGGCGCGCGCGTTGACATGCGCTCGCCCGGATGATCTACTGGGGTTTCACAACCTGGAATGCGCGAAAGTTTCGTGCATTCACCCTCCGAGATCATGGACACTATCCCTTCCTACCGCCAGCGGCTACCGCACTGGCTGAACCTCTGGATGCCCTTGTTCATCCTGGTCTATCCCTTCATCCTGGCGGTGCCTGCTCTGAATTGGGAGAAGGACTTGTATCGCGAGTACGGTTTGATTGAGAATCTGACGGTGGCATTTCTCGCCGCGGCCATCGTGCTGTCACTGCGCTCCCTGCGCCGCGCCGACGGTCTCGTCCACCGTGCCTGGCTGTTGCTGCTGGCTGCTGGAGCGTTCGTTTTTCTTGGCGAGGAGATCAGTTGGGGCCAGCATTACTTCAAATGGGTGACTCCCGAGGAATGGAAGGAGATGAACCGCCAGGGCGAGACCAATCTGCACAACATCAAGGGCGGCGTGGAGTATTTCTTCACCAAGGTGGCTCGCGAGGGCTTGTCTCTGGCGACCATCATCGGCGGCATCCTAGTGCCGCTGCATTTGCGCCGGAAAAAAGCGGATTTCACACCGGGAACGCTCTGGTTCTGGGTTTGGCCGTCGCTTGGCGGCGCTTTGACCGCTCTGCTGTCCGCCACCATCCGCCTGCCGAACAGCATCGCGCATCAGTTTGGCAAAGTGGACTGCCTGCCTCCCTTTCTTGGCGAGGACATTGGCGAGATGAAGGAATGCTACCTGGCCCTTTTTATCCTGCTTTATGCCCTGACACAGTTCCGCATCACACGCAGGCTGCCGGCGGCCGGGACATCCTGATTTGCCCATGATGACCCTGACCACGGCGGTTTTGTTGTTCCTGGCCGGCCTTTCGGCGGGCTTCATTGACGCCATCGCCGGCGGCGGCGGCCTGATCTCCGTGCCCGCGCTTTTGTGGGCGGGACTGCCCCCGCAGATGGCTTTGGGAACCAACAAGATGCAAAGCACCTGGGGCACGCTGCTTGCGGTGGTGCGCTACTCCCGCGCGGGCTTGGTGGATTGGAGGCAAATGCGGGCCGGCATTGCTGTCACCTTCACTTTCGCACTTCTGGGCACCTGGGTGGTGACGCGGGTGAGCAATGAGGCGCTCAAACAGATTGTGCCCTGGCTGCTGCTGGGCATCGCCATTTACACCCTGCTCAGTCCGAGGCTGGGCAGCAGGCCGGCGCGCGCGCGGATGGAGCCGCTGCCGTTCGCGTGTCTGATCGGCGCGCTGATCGGTTTTTATGACGGCTTTTTCGGTCCGGGCACCGGAACCTTTTGGACGGTGGCATGCCTGTCATTGCTCGGTCTGGAACTGACGCGCGCCACGGCCTACACCAAGGTGGTGAACCTGGCCAGCAACATCGCCTCCCTGCTGGTCTTCGTCATCGCCATGCGCATCCGCTATGATGTGGCGGCGGTGATGATCGCCGGGCAGCTCATCGGCGCGCGTCTCGGCTCCGGGATGGTCATCCGGCACGGCGCGCCATTCATCCGCGTGGTTTTCATCCTCGTCGTGCTGGCCATGGTGGCGAGGCTGCTTCAGGACCAATGGACGGCTGGCTGACGAAAAAAGGCAGGCCCTGCGGCCTGCCTCCGAACACCATCAACTATTGGGAATTTTAGACGAGGCCGGCGGCCTTGAGTGTCTTCAGAGCGCCGTTCTTGTTCAGCGTTTTCAAGGCGCGCGCGGTGAGTTTTACGGTGACATATTTCCCGAGTTCGGGCACCCAGATGCGCTTTTGGCGCAGATTCGGGTAAATGACGCGCTTCACCCGCTTGGTGATGTGCTTGCCGATGCCGCCCTCCTTCTTCGCTTTACCGCTGCGATGAATGTGGTGGCCGCGCGTGACGCCGACTCCGGTGATTTGACAGACTTTGGCCATAATGAAAGGTTCGTTGAAATTTGAGGGCCGCCAGAGTAACGCCTGATGCCCGTGCGTCAACCGCCGGAACCGTCTTTTTCACGCCCGACCTCATTTGCCCACGGCGCGCTGGGCGAGGACGGTTTTGACCAGGCGAAGCATGTCCGCAGGCTCGTATGGTTTTGGCAGCACGGCGGCGAAGCCATAGGCTGCCGGACGGGCCATGACGGGGTCGTCACTGTAGCCGCTGGAGACGATGGCAAGCACGCCCGGGTCGAGCTGGCGGAGTTTTTCCATCGCGCGCACACCGCCCATGCCGTTGGGGATGGAGAGGTCGAGGATGACGAGATCGTAAGGGCGTCCAGCCTGCGCCGCCTCCTGGTAAAGCCTGACAGTTTCTCCGCCCTCGACGCTTTCGGCCACCTCGTAGCCCTGGCCGCCCAGGTTGCGCACGATGAGGCTGCGCACGAGCGGGTCGTCCTCAAGCACGAGGATGCGCTGCGTGGCGGTCTGCGGGGCCGAGTCGAAAAGCTGGCCGCCAATGCCGAGCGAGCCCGTCTCGTCACCCTCGTCGTCTAGGGGAAGATAAAGCCGCACTTTGGCACCCTTTCCAGGCTCGCTGCTGACGGAGAGGGAGCCGCCATGCGCTTTGGCGATGGATTCGCAGACGGTGAGGCCGAGTCCGGTGGCATTCTCGGATTTGCGCGTGCTGAAGTAAGGCTCAAAAACATGCGGCAGCACCTCGGAGGGGATGCCAGCGCCCTGGTCATGGACCTCGACGACCACCCCGCCCGGTGCCTGCACTGGCGCGTCGCTCAGGATTTCGTGCGGGAACATTTCGCGTGGGTCCATGGGATGGCAGCGCACGGTGATGACTCCGCCCTCCGGCTGGGCCTGCTCGGCGTTGCGGACCAGGTTGCCAATCAGGCGGCGAATCTGCGCGGGGTCCACAGCCATCGTGGGAAGCCGGGGGTGGATGTCGAGACGGTACTCGATGCCGGTGGCACGCGTGTGATGCATGAAAAACTGCTCGATGAGATCGGCCATCTGCACGGGCCTTTTGATGGGCGCGCCGCCGCGTGCGAAGGTGAGAAGCTGCTGCACCAGACCCTGCGCCTGGAGCGTGGCCTGTTTGGCCGTGTGCAGTTCGGGCAGCTGGATGACATTGCGCAGGCGCATTTCGGCCAGGGAAAGATTTCCCAGCAGCACGGTGAGGAGGTTGTTGAACTCGTGTGCGAAGCCGCGCGCCAGCAGGCCAAGGGACTCCAGCCTGTCCAGGCGGTGGCGGCGGTCGGCCTCCTCGCGCCGGGTGGTGATGTCCTGCATGAGCACGAGCAGGCCCTCGGCAAAGGGGTGCCCGCGCAGCTCCAGCCAGGTTTGTTTTTCCTCGAAATAGACCTCCCGGCTCACGCTTTCCCGGTGCAGCAGGGCGTGCGCCAGCGCCTCGTGGTGCGCCTCGCGGGTGGCCACAGGCAGCAAGTCCCAGAAATTGACGCCAATGAGCTTGTCCGGTCCGCGCTCGAAGAGCCGTTGCGCGCTGGCGTTGGCATAGATGAGCCGCCAGCGCCCGTCCAGGGCGATGAGCGGGTCCGAGATGCTCTCGACCACGTCCACCAGCGGCGCCTGTGCGGTGGCATCAGGCGCGGCAGCGTGTGCGGCGGCGGATTTTTCCGCCTCAGCGGCGGGCAGGGAGCGGAAGAGAATGACCACTCCGGTGAGCTGCCCGGCCTCGTCACGCAAGGGGGCGGAGCGGTCCTGGATGGGCACGCGGCTGCCGTCGCGAGTGGTCAGCCAGACGGTGCGCTCGGCATTGGCGGCGCCGCCGGTCAGTTCGACCATGGCGGGTTCTCCGCTGGCCTGGTAAATGCGGAACACCTCGTGCAGGGAGCGGCTCACAGCGTGGGAGCGCTCCCAGCCGGTGACCCGCGCGGCGGCCTCGTTCATGAAGGTGATGACGCCCGCGAGATCTGCGGCGATGACGCCGTCCGCCAGGCTTTGGAAGGCCTCGAAACAGCGCTGCTCGCGCTGATGGCGCTCGCGCTCTTTTTGCAGCCGCGTCACCGCCACATCAACCGTCAGGCGCAGATCGTCGTGATTGAAGGGTTTGAGCAAATAGCCGTAGGGGTCGGTGTCGCGCGCCCGGTTCACAGTGTCCAGGTCCGCGCAGGCGGTGGCATAGACGACCGCCACCGGTCCCTGCTCACGAAGACGCCTCGCTGTCTCGATGCCGTCCATCGGGCCGTCGAGATGCACATCCATCAGCACCAAGTCCGGGCGCAGATCACGGTTCAGGCGCAGTGCCTCCTCGCCAGAGGCGCAAGTGCCAACGACCCGGCATCCCCAGTCGTTGAGGCAGCCAGCCATGTCGCAGCCGACAAGACCCTCGTTTTCGACAATGAGGATGCGTATGCGGTCAAAGCCGTTCATGATTCATGGAAGTATGAATCATGCTAGCTCTAAATATCAGTAGATGCCATAGAAAATCGCAACAGAATTTTCGTTCCCCCCTGGGGTGAGGCTCCGATTTCCAGCCGCCCGCGCATTTGCTCGGCAAAAACAGAGAGTATTTTCAACCCCAGTCCCTGGCTGGAGGGGGTGGCGAATCCGCCCGCAAGTCCGATGCCATCATCACTCACGACAAGCTGCCCGCCCTCTCCGCTCAAGGCGAGCGTGACTTCTACCGTGCCCGAGCGACGGCCTGGAAAGGCGTGCTCGAAGCAGTTGGAAAGTGTTTCGTTCAAGACGAGGGCCAGGGGCATCAGCCATTCCTGCTGGATGCATCCGTCCTGCAGCTTCAGTTTCACGCTGACCTGGCTCTCCGGCACGTCAAAACAATCCCGCAGCCTCTGCACGAGTCCGGAGGCGAAGTCTGCGAAACCTGAGTTCGATCCAAGAGCGAGCTGGTAGAGATGCTGGTGCAGTTCGGCGATGGCGCGCACACGATTCTGGCTGGATCTCAGCGCGCCGCGCGCCGCTGAGTCCTGGACGGTGTTCGACTCCAGGTTCAGCAGGCTGGAGATGATTTGGAGGTGGTTTTTGATGCGGTGATGAGTCTCGCTGAGCAGCAGTTTCTCCCGGGAAAGATCCGCTGCCGGCCAGGGTTTGAGCGCTGGCGAGTCCGCAGTTGCATTGCTGGGTGGCGCTTTGTCGGAAAGCTGCCGTATGTCGTCTCCCCCGGCTTCAAACAACTCCACATCGAAACCGCCGCCGCCACACCCGCGAGCCAGCAGGCGGCACGAGGCGCGTTCGCCGCCAGCTTGGAGGCATTCGAAAGTGCGCTCATCTTGAGAATTTGCCGCCAGTTCGCTGTAAAAACCCGTCGCGTCTGATGGACGGAAATGCAGATGCAGGGCGCGGCCTTTTGCTTGGCCGGCTTCAAGCCCTAGAAGCTCCAGTCCGCGAGGACTGCATTCTTGGATCCTGCCATTGACGTTCGTTCTCAGAAGAAACACTCCCGGACCGCCAGAGGCCGGGGGGATGGCTGACGGCGCTTTTGTCTTCAAAGAGGTCGTGCTCGTGCCGCCCTCCAGTTTTTGACCGGTCTGCGCGCTTCCGGCAGGTTGCAGAAAATGTACCGTGTTGTGCGGCAGGCCGTCGGCATCCAGAACCTGTGCGAGCGTCATTGCGCAGGGCATCGGATCAGCGCCCGCCCGGACTAAGCGGATCTCAAGGCTGGCGGAGCGGTCCCCTGAGGCTTGCAACTGGCGGAGCGTCTCTTTCCTGCGCTCGATGTCGGGCGCGTCCATCCAGCCGCCGGGGGGCAGCCGCCGCAGTTCCGACTTGGAGCGGCCGAGCATGGCCTCGGCGCGCGGGTTCGCCTCAAACACGGAGCCGGTTTTGTCAGTCAGTATTACGGCGACAGGCGCGTCGTGAAACATGGCGCGGAACTTGGCTTCCGAGGCGCGCAGTTGCTCCTCGCGGCGGCAGTGTTCTGTGGCGTCCTGGATGCAGACAAGCAGCCCTCCGCCGGGCAGCGCGCAGGGTTGAAACTCCAACTCTTTGAGCAGTCCGTCCGCTGTCACCAGGGAGAATATCCGGGTCAACTGCCTCCGCCACACATCCTCGCGCCAGATGGTGGAAGTCTCCTGCTTTCCTTCGTCCCCTGGACAGGCGGCGGCCAGCCAGTTTTCGACCGTCTCGTCCTTCCTCACAGGCCTGCCTAGCAGGCGGGAGAGGGGTTCGTTCTGGAAAACCGGCGCGCCTGACTCATCCAGCACGAGCACACCGCAGGGAAGCAGGTCGAGGTATTGCCGCACCCGCGTTTCTTTTTGTGCGAAAAGATGCTCCGCTTCGCGCAGCGTGCGCATCTCCTGGCGGGTACGCGCCAGATCATCCTGCAGGCGCCGCACCTCCAGGTTCGCGGAGGGATCGGCAGGCGCCTGCTGGGAAGGCTGGCGGATGGAGGCAACGGCGCTGGCGATGGCGGGCAGATCCGGGGCAGCAGGCATCGCGGCAGGACGGGGCACAGGGTCATGTCCTTGTCCGCGCGGCATGCCCACGGCGAGGAAGATCATGCGCTCGCCTGATTTGCCGGAGGGACTCAGTAGCCACCGCTCCGGAAGTTCCGACTCTCCGCTCATGCGCTCGTGCGCGCCGGGAACCGGCAGCATGGCCCCGGAAGAGCCGCTCTCCAGTTTGTCGAGAGCCTTTTGCCATAGGGACTGAAAAGCCGCGATGTCCCTGCCACTGGTGAACATTTCCGCAAACAGTGACGCGCCCTCCCTCAAACCGCGCGCCAGGCACAGTTCGACAGCCGCAGTGTTGGCTTGATGAATTACACAATTTTCATCCACCAGAACCAGAGGCAGTGCGCTTGGAGGCATTTCAATATCCGGAGCGTGCCGCACCTGCTCGCTGCGTGAGTCCATGGGCAGTTCCGGGGGGAGGGCGGAAACACCCGATGGCATGGCGGCGAATTTTTCACAAGTCACCATCAGCCCCCCCACACTGGCATCCTTGTTTCGTCTCCAGGGGCGCACTTCCCAGCGGTAAACCAGGCGGCCGCCGTCCTCGCCTCCTATCTCATCATGCTCGCTGCGCACGACATGGCCGCTCAGTCCGCGCTCGTACACTTCCCGCCAGCCTGGATGCATGGCGGGGAATATTTCATATTGGCTGCGGCCAATCAAGGGTTGCACCTCCTGGAGAGAGAACTCCTCAATCCATGCGCGGTTCGCCAGCACATAACGCATCTCGCGGTCAAACATCGCCATCGCCACAGGCGCGTTCTCCACAAGAACTCCAAGCACGGTTTCCATTTCCAGGTCCATTCCGTCTTGTGGGAATTCCTCATCCGGCTCATGAATTCCGGATTTTCGTCCAGCCTCGCCACCTATTCCATGAGGAGGATGAATCACATTCTGGAGGACGGAACCGGACATGAGGTGAGATCAGGAGGAAGGATTGATATTTTTTAAATATTAGCAGACCTCAAGTTCTCAACAAGGCGAAACCTCGAAGAATTGCGACTCACTCACGATGGTAAGGTTCACCGCGCAAGATACTATAGGCGCGGTAGATTTGCTCGGCCAGCACGACAAGCGCCACTTCATGCTGAAGCGTGAACTTCGACAAGGTCCAGCACTCATCCGCGCTAGCGCGCAGAAGTTCGCCGTGCCCCTCCGCACCTCCGATAAGCAGGCAGGCCCGCTTGGTGCCGCAAACCTCCTGGCGGCGTGTCCATGCCGCCAATTCCAGGCTTCTCAGCGCGCGTCCGCGCTCATCCAGAATTATTCTCAGGCCGTCATCAGAGGCGGTTAACATGCGCGCATCCACCAGATCGCGCGGTCCGTCTTTGACCGCCACATGTTCCACCCGCGCCATGCGCCGGAGCCTGGAGAGATAGTCCTCAAATCCCGCTTTTGCCCAGGAAAGAGCGGGTTTGCCGACGGTGATGATGCGCCATTGCATGGCCTTAAGTAGACACGAATGCCAGTTTTTCAACCAGACGAAGAAGTATGGAAAATCAAAATAATTGTATCTCTTGATGGTCCTGGGACATCTTTGAGGTTGCAGAATCTAAAAAATTCACTATTCTGAGAGAGGTAATTCAAAAAATTGCTCTCCGCCATGAAATACGCGCTTACTCCCTCTCGACTTGGACTCCCGCTCGCGTCCATTGGACTCCTGGCTCTGGCTTCCTGCTCCATGCCGCCTCGTGACGCATGGAACCAAATCCAAAGCCGCGGCTTGATCAGCTATTACACCAGCAAACCCTCTGGTGCACCGCTGACCACGAGCAGCAGCAATCGCCTGTTGACTGCAACACAGCAGACTCCCGCCTCTTATGTCCGCAGCAATCCCTCCGCCGCACCCACACGCAGTAGCGAGGGTGCTCTTCCGTTGGCGCGCCCTGTGACAGAACTTCCGGGCTATGTGCGCACCCCGCATACTTCTCCAGGACGGCTCGTGGACGTGCGTGGCATGGCTCCTGGATCAAAGGTTGTCTGCCCCTACACCCAGAAGCCGTTCATCGTTCCCGGCGGCATGCGCGCTTCCTCCCAGCCTCAGGTGGCAGCGCGCACAACTCCACGCCAGCAGCAGCCGGACACCCCGGTGACGGCGTCGCCCCGGCAGACGCCTGCATCCACACCGCGCACCACTCCCCCTGTGACAACCGGCAATGTGGCAGCTCTTACCCGGCCGGCCCCCGAACCGAGGCTGGACCCCGCCCCCGCCACCGCGCCCGCTCCTGAACCCGCCGCCGGACTCCCTTATGGTTCGTCCATTCCGGGCCGCCCCGGTTTCGTCAACAGTCCTTATGCGGCCAAGCACCAACTTGTGGATGTGACCGGCCTGCCGGTCGGCATGGAGGTCAAGTGCCCATACACCGGAAAGCTCTTCCGCGTGCCGCCGCAATAAATTTCACCGTGTGTGATTGTTTTGCGCCCTGTCCTGCCGAAGCGGGACAGGGCTTTTTGCATTCTGAAACAATGCACAGGGTTCCCATTCACGTTTGATTGTCCTTATGCGATTTCTTTTCTTCAATCTTCTCTGCCTGATGACCACCGGTTTGTCCGGGCAGGGCAAGGAACTCACCGGCACCTACCTGCCCTCGACGAACGCGTGTCCCTCGCCGGAGGAGGCGAGGAAGAAAATGACCGTGCCGGAGGGCTACGAGGTCCGCTGCTTCGCCCATGAGCCGATGGTGCAAAATCCCGTCGCCATGACCTGGGATCATCGCGGCCGTTTGTGGGTCGTGGAGGCTTACGAGTATCCGGAAGGCTCCAAACATCCCGCGCCCTTCGGCGGCGAAGCTAAGGACGATCGATACCATCCAATGCCAGGCCGCGGCGGCGAAATCCCCCGCGACCGCGTCATCATTCTCGAAGACACCGACAACAACGGCGAGGCCGACAAGCGCACCGTCTTCGTCGAGGGTCTGAATCTCGCCAGTGCGATCCTTTGCGGCGATGACGGCATCTACATCGGCCAGCAGCCGCATCTTCTCCACTTCCGCGATGACAACGGCGACGACAAACCGGACGCGTGGCGTGTGGTGCTCACCGGATTCGGCCGTGAGGACACGCATGAGCTGCTGAATTCCTTCTGCTGGGGCCCCGACGGCTGGCTCTACATGACGCACGGCGTTTTCACCAACAGCAAGGTCCGCCGCCCCGGCCAGCCGGAGAGTGAAGGCTTCAAGTTTGATGCGGGCATCGGTCGCGCGAGGCCGATGGGAGTGCGGACGCCCTCGTCCGCCAGCAAAGACGAGCGGGCGGGGGCACCCGCGCTCCCATGGGAATTCGAAGTCTTCGCCGACGGCACCAGCAATCCCTGGGGCTGCGACTACGACGCCGCGGGAAACTTCTTCGTCAGCGCCTGCGTCATTGACCACTTCTTCCACATGGCTCCCGGCGGCATCTATGTGCGCCAGGGCGGTGCGCCGGAGAATCCGTATTCGTATGAACTGCTGCCCAGCATCGTGAAGCATAAACATTTCCGCGCCGCCTATGCCGGCGTGCAGATTTATCAAGGCGGCCGCTATCCCGCCGACACGCACGGCCACGCCTTCATCGGCAACATCCACGACAACGCCATCCACGAAGAAATTCTCACGCCCGTCGGAGCCACCTTCAAATGCGAGCCGCGTCGCGACTTCCTCCGCGCCAACGACGGCTGGTTCCGCCCCGTCAGCACGCAAACCGGCCCCGACGGCTTCCTCTGGATCATGGACTGGTGCGACAAGTATCCCTGCTACCAAAACGCCAAAGCCAATCCTGAAGGCGTCGATCGCGAGCGGGGAAGAATCTGGCGCGTCGTTCACACAGGAGCGCGGACGCCCTCGTCCGCCAAAGCCACCGGTGCGAAAGCGGACGAGGGCGTCCGCGCTCCGCCGAATCTCAACCTCAAAAAACTCTCCACCGCCGACCTCGTGAAGACCCTGGAGCATCCCAACAACTGGATGCGAAGGATGGCGAGAAGAATGCTGGTGGAGAGGAATGACCGAGAGGCAACTCTGCAAGAGATCACGCAATTACCAGATAGCGTTTCCTCACACGCCAAGTTCGAGTGCGCTTGGACCTTGCACGGCATGGATGCAACGAGTGCTGCCCTGCTCGACAAACTAGCCACCAACCCTGATCCCAACCTCCAGGCATGGGCGGCGCGATTTACGGGCGAAAAATGGCGGGTAAAGCTGATGGACCGCCCATCCGAAATCGGAGCGAAGTATCTCGACGAGCTAACATTTGGAGATGAGCCTTTTTCAAAAGCACGATCACGATTGGGATCGCTGGCAAAGTCGGCCAATTTGGGTGTGCGCCACGCCGTGGCAGTGGCCTTGCGCCAAATTTCGGGTGGCTGTCTCACGGTAAATCGCGCCACCAAAGTCTCGTTAGAAACTCGTCACGGAGTCGGAATCATCGAGGGTCTAGCTACTTCTATAGTCCGCGATTCATGGATTGAGGGCGGTCCGCCACCGAATGTTGACCCTGTAAATCCGAACGACTTTCCACCTGGAAAAACTGTCAGTCGCACAGCAGCAGACCAACTTGTCTCCTTCGCTGTATGGCAAGCTTTGGAGCCGCTAGCTGCTGAACATGGTTCTGGAATCGCTTTGCGCGGACTGGCGCACCTTGGCGGCAAACACCCGGCATTCAATTTTGCCGTCCAACGGCTTTGCCGACGGGTCTCTGATGATGCGAATCCTAAAAGGCTGTTCGGTCTTTTGGAATCTCTGCATGTGGCACGCCCTGAGCCGGAACTGCTGGCTGCATGTCTGGCAAGTCTAGCGACAAGTCAGAACGCCAGAGTGACACGGCCCGAGGGGGATGTTACCGAAATCCTCAGAGACTGGCGCACCTACGCCAATTCCGACGTGCGGAAGCACGCGCAGACACTCGCGGTGATGTGGGGGGATGCGGCGGCGGTGAAGGAGATGATCGCGGTGCTGCACGATGGCTCGAAGCCGGAGAAGGAGCGCATCACGGTGCTGCAATCGCTGCAAAAGGTGCGCACCGACACGGTGAAGGACGGCTTGATGCCGCTGCTCACGCCGCAGACCTCCACCGCGCTCGCCGTGGCGGCGATTCGCGCGGCGGCGGACCTCGGAGGCGATGAGTTCATCGCGCCGCTGCTTCAACAATCGGCCTCGAAGGACTTCAACATGCGCAACGCGGCCATCGAGGCGCTTTCCAATCGCGACACGTGGACGAAGGCGCTGCTCAACGCGATCTCTGAGCAAAAAGTCAGCGCGAGCGGTTTCCCCGCGCCGGTGCGGCGTGCGCTGGCGACGCATAAAGACAAAGCCATCCGCGATCTCGCCTTCAAGGTGCTCGGCGCGTGGCAGGATTCGTCGGACGATGTGAAATCGCTCATCGCACAGAAGAAGCAGGCGTGTCTGACGGGCGAGCCGGATCTCGCGAACGGCAAACTGCTCTTCACGGCCACCTGCATGGTCTGCCATGAGTTTCACGGCGGCGGGCAGAAGGTGGGGCCGGATTTGATCGGCAGCGGCCGCAGCAACCTCGATGCGCTGCTGGCGAACGTCATCGATCCCAACCAGATCATCGGCAACGGCTACGAAAACATCAGCGTGAGCACGAAGGACGGCCGCACGCTCGCGGGTCGCGTCGTGGAGGACACGCCGGGGCATGTGAAGCTGCTCGGAGCCGGGGGCGCGGCGCAGGTCGTGCCACGCGATCAAATCGCCACGCTGACGAACACGAAGCAAAGCCTCATGCCGATGGGATTCGGCAATTTACCCGATGCGGCTTTCCGCGACCTCATTTGGTACATCCTCGCTCCGCCGGAAGAAGGCCCGCTCACGGCCGAAAAGAAGAAACTGCTCATCCAAGGCGTCGAACTGCCTGAAACGACCTCCCAACCCAAAAAGACCAACTGGCGTGCTATCGACTGGGAAAGCGTCAGCCTGTGGAATCCCGACTGGAAGGTCAACGCGCCCGATTTCGAGCGCACGCCGGTCAAACTGGCCGAATACCACGGCAAAACGAATGTGCTGCTCCTGCATCCGTTCCCCGACAAAAAGACGCCCGCGAGCTTTGAGCGCCAACTGAAGCTCGAGAAGACCAAACTAAAGTTCAGCGTGGCCGCCGATGATCGCGGCGACTGGCTGGCCAAGGTTTTGGTCAACGGTCAGGAGGTCAAAGCCGTGACCGTGGACCACGAGAAGCCGCGCTGGAAGACCGTGGAGGTCGATTTGGCCAAGTGGAAAGGCCAGGACATCACCCTGCGCATCGAAGCCCACGCCAACGGCTGGGCCTGGGAGTTCGCCTACTGGCATGGGATCACGCTGGAGTGAGCTTGCCAACGAAACCGTTGCTTGGGCAGTCGCGTCTTTTTCAAGAGTGAAACGCCTGCCGAAGAGCAACGAGTCTGTTGCATTGGGTATCGTTCGCGCTAGCGTCTCCAGTGCGATAAAGTCTCAATAGCAAACATGCCCCTCACTCTCGCCCAACTCCCTGTTGGCCAGCAGGCCGTCATCCACTCCATGCCCACAGGGCGGGCGGGCCTCACCCGGCTGCGCGAGTTGGGCCTGACTCCGGGTGCGCGGGTACGCATGGTGCGGCGCGCGCCTTTGGGCGAGCCCATCGAGATCACCGTTCGCGGTTCCCACATCGCCATGCGCAACCACGAAGCGGCGGACATCGCCATCACCCTGGAATGAGCGAAGCCGCGCCACCCCTCCTCGCTGTGGTCGGCAACCCGAACTCGGGCAAGACCACGCTTTTCAATCTGCTCACCGGCCTGCGCCAAAAGGTGGCGAACTACCCCGGTGTGACGGTTGAAAAAAAGATCGGCGAATGCCGCACCCAGCATGGCAAAAAGCTGCGCGTCATTGACCTGCCCGGCGCCTACAGCCTGAACGCCCGCAGTCCTGACGAGGCCGTGCTGCGCGACGTGCTGCTGGGCCGCCGCGCCGACACGCCACGGCCGGACCGCATCCTCTTCGTGGCCGATGCTTCAAACCTGGAGCGGAATCTCTACCTGCTCTCCCAAGTGCTCGAGCTCGGCCTGCCCACGGTACTCGTGCTGAACATGATGGACGTGGCCGCGCACAAACAGTGGCGCATTGACATCCCGCGCCTGTCCGAGGAGCTCGGCGTGCCCGTGGTGCCCATGCAGGCCATCAGCGGCCAGGGTTTCCTGGAACTGCGCGTGGCCATCAGTCGGGAAGACCTGCCCGCGCCGCGCTGGCACTCCGCGCCGCTGCCGGAGGACATCCGCGCCGCTTTGCACCGCAGCCTCGACAGTCTTGCCAGCGCCGGTGCCATTCATGACAAAGCCACGCTGCTGGAGCCGCTCTACCTCATGGCGGATCACAACCCGCTGCATGACGGCTTCGAGGACAGTCACCTGGCTCAAATCCGCGAGGCGCGCGAGGTGGTGGAAAAAGCGCACCCCGGCTGGGAGGACCAGCTCGTGGCCGACCGCTACGCCGCCATCGAAAAGCTTTCCGCCAAAGTGCTGACGCTGCCCGAGCAGGAGGTGCGCACCTTCACGCACAGGCTCGACCAATTTCTTCTCCACCCGTTTTTCGGCGGCGCGGTGCTGCTGGGCATCCTGGCCTTTCTCTTCTTCCTCATCTTTCGTGTCGCCGAAGGACCCATGGGCTGGATCGAGGAGGCCTTTGCCGCCCTGGGCAACACTGTCACCGGCCTCATGCCGCCCGGTGATTTGCGCGATCTCATCGTGGACGGGGCCATCAATGGCGTGGCGGGTGTGGTCGTTTTCCTGCCGCAGATTTTGATCCTGTTTTTCTTCATCGGGATCATGGAGGACACCGGCTACATGGCGCGGCTGGCCTTCATCATGGACCGCCTGATGAGCGTCGTCGGGCTGAATGGCAAGGCCTTCCTGCCCTTCCTCAGCAGCTACGCCTGCGCCGTGCCCGGCATCATGGCCACGCGCACGATTGACAGCCCGAAGGACCGACTCATCACCATCCTCATCGCCCCGCTGGCGAGCTGCTCGGCGCGCCTGCCGGTGTATCTGCTGCTCATCAGCGCGCTCATGCCGGAGAGCGTGTCCGCCTGGGCGCGCGCGGGCACCATGGTCGGCCTCTACGCGCTGGGTACGCTCGGCGCCTTCGGCTTCGCGTGGATCTTCAACAAAGGCATCCTGCGCGGGGCGAACGCGCCCATGATCCTGGAAATGCCGAACTACAAGCTGCCCTCGCTGAAGGCCATCCTGCTCCAGGTGTGGCAGCGGGCCAAGGCCTTCCTCCTGCGCGCGGGCACGGTCATTTTTGGCATGTCCATCCTCATCTGGGCGGCCTCCACCTACCCGAAAGACAGCGCCCTGCTGGCCGAGGCGGAGAAAATCGAGCAGCGCATTGAGTCCCTTGAAACCTCGGGGGATGAAGCCGCGCTCACCGCCGCCGCTGACGAGTTCGCCGGTGTCAAATCCCGCCAGCTCGCGCAAAGCCTCGCCGGGCGTGCCGGTCACCTCATTGAGCCGCTCATCGAGCCGCTCGGTTATGATTGGAAGATCGGCATCGGCCTTATCGGCAGCTTCGCCGCGCGCGAGCTTTTTGTGAACACCATGGCCGTGGTCTATGCCGTGGGCGCGGAGGATGAGGAGGACATGACGCCGCTGCGCGAGCGCATCCAGCAGGAGACGCGCGCGGATGGCACGCTGGTTTACAGCCCGCTGGTCTGCGTGAGCCTGCTCGTGTTTTACGTCTTCGCCATGCAGTGCGTGAGCACGCTCGCCATCGTGAGGCGCGAGACCGGCTCGTGGAAGTGGGTCTGGTTCCAGCTCTTCTACCTCAGCGGCACCGCCTGGGTGCTCGCCTTCGCCGTGTATCAGATCGGCGGCATGATGGGGTGGTGATGAAGAATCAAGGTGACCGGACAATTCCGCTCGCGTGATCGCATCCATGACCGAGCACGCCCCTTGTGGTATTCCAGCTTGCCAAAAAGCGCGCTGGGCGTGAAAAACAGCGCATGGAATCCCACCAAGTCATCCGTCAGGCGGTCGAGAGTTCGAACGTCAAAAAGGTCGCCAGCCAGTTGGGCATGTCCCTGTCCCTTGTTTACAAGTGGATGGAGAAGGATGCGAGGAATCAAAGCGGCGTGCTCAACCCGCTTGATCGCATCCACCAGCTCTATGAGATCACCGGGCATGATCACCTCATCCAGTGGCTCTGCCACAAGGCGGGCGGCTATTTTGTCAAAAACCCGCCCACCGGCAAACGCCCGGGACGCGAGGTCATGCCCGCCACGCAGGAGATCGTGCAAAAATTCGCCGACGTTCTCTCCGCCATCAGTGACGCCGCGGCTGACAACAGCATCAGCGACGAGGAGGCGAAGCTCATCCGCCATGAGTGGGATGAGTTGAAGCGCCTCACCGAACGCTTTGTGAAATGGTGCGAGGAGGGCGACTTCGAGCACCTCTCCGAAGACCTTGCCTCCAAACATCTCCGTTAACGACCTCCCGATGCCCGACCTCAAGACCCACCTCGCCGAGCGCTGCGCCTTTGTGGACAGCATGCTCGACCGCCTCATCCCCTCCGCAGACACCGCCCCGTCCACCATCCACCGCGCCATGCGCCACAGCGTCTTCGCCGGTGGCAAGCGCCTCAGGCCCATCCTCTGCCTTGCCGCCGCCGAGGCCTGCGGCGGGGGCAAGGAGAGCGCCGCCTTCGCCGCCTGCGCGGTCGAGTGCCTGCACACCTACTCGCTCATCCATGACGACCTGCCGAGCATGGACAACGACGACTTCCGCCGCGGCGTGCCCACCTGCCACAAGGTCTTCGGCGACGGCATCGCCATCCTCGCCGGGGACGCGCTCCAGGCGCTGGCCTTTGAAATCCTCGTCAAAACACCCGTCACCGTCCGCCACAGCGCGGGCGCTTTGATCGCCGAACTGGCGCGCACCGCCGGCAGTCTGCATCTTGTGGGCGGCCAGGTGGCCGACCTCGAAGGCGAGGGGCAAAAGCTGCCCCTCGAAGCCCTGCGCTTCATCCACGAAAACAAAACCGCCGCCCTGCTCGCCACCAGCCTCAAGCTCGGCGGCATGAGCGCCGACTGCCAGCCGGAGGAGCTGGCCGCCCTGCATGACTTCGGCATGGCCGCCGGCCTCGCCTTCCAGATCATTGACGACATTCTTGATGTCACCCAGACCAGTGAAAAGCTCGGCAAAAGCGCCGGCAAGGACCTGGCCTCGGAGAAGTCCACCTACCCCGCCCTCATCGGCCTGGACGCCTCGCGCGATGAGGCGCACCGCCTCACCCGGGTGGCGCATGATTCCCTCGCCATCTTCGGCCCGCGCGGCGCGCGCCTGCGCGAGCTGGCGGACCACCTGCTGGCGCGTGAATATTGAGCAACGTCCTTCAACGCATGGACGACTTCCTGGTCATCGAGTCCGTAAGCCGCAGCTTCGGCAGGCTGCGCGCGCTGGACGATGTCTCGCTCGCCATCCGTGAGGGCGAGGCATTCTCCCTGCTCGGCCCCAGCGGCTGCGGCAAGACCACGCTGCTGCGCCTCATCGCCGGATTTGAGGCTCCGGACGCAGGGCGCATTTTTCTGGGCGGGAAAGACATCACCGCGCTGCCGCCCGAGCGCCGTCCGGTGAACACCGTGTTTCAAAACTACGCCCTCTTTCCGCATCTCAGCGTGCGGGAAAACATCGCCTTCGGTCCGCGCATGGCAGGCTGGCCGCGCGAGCGTGTCCGCGAGTCGGTGGAGCAAATGCTCGCGCTCGTGAAGCTCGAAAGCCACGCCGGCCACCGCCCCGCCCAGCTCAGCGGCGGGCAAAAACAACGCGCCGCCCTGGCCCGCGCCCTGGTCAACCGCCCGCGCGTGCTCCTGCTCGATGAACCCCTGGCCGCGCTTGATCTGAAGCTGCGCCAGCACTTGCTCGTGGAGCTTGGCGCGCTGCATCGCGAGGTCGGCGCCACCTTCATCTATGTCACGCATGACCAGTGGGAGGCCATGAGCCTGAGCCACCGCATCGCCGTGATGAACCAGGGCCGCATCGAGCAGATCGCCGCCCCCGAGCAGCTCTACGCCCGGCCGGCCACGGACTTCGTCGCCTCCTTCATCGGCGACACCAATCTCGTCGCGGGCCGCATCACCGAAGATGGCAATGCCGTCCGTTTTGCCGATGGCACCCTGCTCCCGCTGCCGGAGAAATCTGCGCACCCGCCAGGCACCCTCACCCGCTGGAGCATCCGCCCCGAGCATGTGCATAGTAGTCGTCACTCTCCGAGTGACGAGCCAGGCACGAGGCACAGCATGGGGCACGGGCGTCCCGCCTGTGCAGGCGACCGGGACGGTTGCTCTGCCGTGGTCTCCGAGATCATCTACCTCGGCACCCACACGCATGTCTGGATCGAGAGCGGCCCGCTGCGCTGGCTGGCGCGGATGCAAGGCCCCCCCGCCTTCCAGCGCGGTGCCCCCGTTTCCCTCACCCTCGATCCCGCCGGAGCCTGCGAGCTGCCCGCCCCAGCCTCATGAAAATGCCGCCGGGTGACCGCGGCGGAAAAGGCTCCCATCAAGGGCCGCCTTCGCTACACAGGACGCCAGCAACACACGCGGCGCGCGCCCATCCGGGCGTTGACGATGCAGCCCTGCCCTGGATGGCAGGCTGCCCTCCCGCGCAGAAGATGAAATTCCGGTGCTTCATGATTCCGGAATGCTGGCAACACGAGGGGTTGCGGCTGCTTGCCTGGAAGCTTGTTGGATTCCAGTTTCCGCCGCTTCCGCCGGTCATCCAGCAAAGTGTGATGACTCACCCATCCAGTGACGCAACATCAACGCTCTTGAGCGCTTCCCTGCGCCACCTCCATGGGGCGGAAACAAGGCTGCCACCTCATCATCCACAGCTCACAACTTCCTCAGCCGGAAGAAAACACGCCCGCCGCCGGCGGCGAACTGGAGGAACTGCTCGGCTCCCATCACCGTCGGCGTGCCCGCCACATCGAGCCAGTTCTCGGGGGCGAGGTCGGTGTTGTTGGCTTGGAGCACCCAGCCGGGGACATTCGATCCCCAGACGACTTGGACATTCCCGCCCACACTGCGGATGGTGAGGTGCGGCGCGCCGGTTTGCTGCAACGCCATGTACTGGCCGAAGAATCCGCCGCTGATGCCGTAGCCGCCCCCGGTGGAGGGGGGGCTGGCCTCAGGCTGGGCGATGGCGCCGGTGACGGCATACGCCCCGCCGCTGCTGGTGCCACCGCCGCCTGCTATGATGCGGGAGGTGATGGAGTAGCTCTGCGCGTGCGCGGCGGCGGTAAGCAGGGGGAAGGCGAGGCGGAGGGTGAGGCGTTTCATGTCAAAACAGGCTGAGGATCAACGAGAAAAGGGTGGGTGGCAGGTCGCTTAGGGGCCGGCTGACAGGCAAAAAGGGGTGCCACCCCCTGGCGCGGGGGGTGGCATAGGCAGCCGCCGGGGGTGCCACCCCCTGACGCGGGGGGTGGCATGGGCAGCCGCCGGGGGTGCCACCCCCTGACGCGGGGGGTGGCATGGGCAGCCGCCGGGGGTGCCACCCCCTG
>ERZ761607.604-NODE-604-length-58414-cov-20.397471_pt1 | contig 58414 bp, 59 predicted proteins | sample MGYA00511164_ERZ761607 | MGnify/ENA primary metagenome ERZ761607 (study PRJEB28899, sample SAMN02445080) | bioreactor sludge metagenome | biome: EBPR sludge | place: Australia: Brisbane, Thorneside Wastewater Treatment Plant | collected 2011-06-22 ...
GCGTCGGCCGGCAGGATCTCGGGGTTCGGGTTGGCGAGCGCGAAGATCAGCGGCTGGTCGGCCATCTTCGCGACCATCTCGGGCTTGAGCACACCGGCGGTTGACAGGCCAAGGAAGACGTCGGCGCCGACGATCGCATCGCCCAGCGTGCGCGCATCGGTCGTCTGGGCGTAGCGCGCCTTGGTCGGCTCCATGTTGGCCTCGCGGCCCACGAAGATCACCCCCTTGGAGTCGCAGACGAAGATGTTCTCGCGCTTCAGACCGAGGCTGACCATCAGGTCGAGGCAGGCGATCGCCGCCGCGCCGGCACCCGAGCACACCAGCTTGACCTTGTCGATGTCCTTGCCGATGACCTTGAGGCCATTGAGCAGGCCCGCGGCAGAGATGATGGCGGTGCCGTGCTGGTCGTCATGGAAGACCGGGATCTTCATGCGCTCGCGCAGCTTCTGCTCGATATAGAAGCACTCGGGCGCCTTGATGTCCTCGAGATTGATACCGCCCAACGTGGGCTCGAGCGCGGCGATGATCTCGATCAGCTTGTCGGGATCGTTCTCTGCCAGTTCGATATCGAAGACGTCGATATTGGCGAACTTCTTGAACAGGCAGCCCTTGCCCTCCATGACCGGCTTCGAGGCCAGCGGCCCGATGTTGCCCAGGCCGAGCACCGCTGTACCGTTGGTGACCACCGCAACCAGATTGCCACGGCTGGTGAGTTCGAAGGCCTCCGCAGGATCGGCAACGATGGCGTCGCAGGCTGCCGCCACGCCGGGCGAATAGGCAAGCGCGAGGTCACGCTGGTTGGTGAGCCCCTTGGTGGGCACGACTGAAATCTTGCCGCGTGTCGGCGAGCGGTGATAGTCGAGTGCGGCGGCGATGAAATCCTGGTCCATGTTCTCCCCTCTGCGAGTCTTGAGGTATGTCGTGTCTGAAACGCGGGCGAGCACTTCGCCCGCGGGGCGACAGCGGACCGGGACGGTCGCGCTGCGTGGGCATCGTTCGGGATGTTCTCGGAAAAGCGGAATTGTTTTTGTGGCTGCGCGTCGAGCGGCGCAGGAACGACCTCGATTGACGTCGCGGAAGTTTAGCGCAGCCGCCCCCATTTGGCATCGCGCCGGACTGATCTGGCGCATCACGACGGCGATGGACACCGCCACACACCCCGCCAGCGGCCGTTTTTGGCAGAATGCGGGCTCCGGACGCGCCGCAGGCAGGGCGTGGCGCATACGAACAGGGGGAGAAAGGCATGCGGCGAGTGGTGTTCAATCAGAAGGGCGGAGTCGGCAAATCCACCATCACCTGCAACCTGGCGGCGATCAGCGCGCAACAGGGCAAGCGCACCCTCGTCGTGGACCTCGACCCGCAAGGCAACTCGACCCAATACCTCCTCGGCGCGAATGGCGAGGACCTCGAAGCCACACTGGCGGATTTCTTCGACCAGACGCTCAACTTCAAGCTCAACCCGCGCGGTACCGAGGACTTCATCGTCGCCACCCCTTTCGAGGGCCTGCACGTGATGCCCTCGCATCCGCAACTCGAGGAGCTGCAGTCCAAACTCGAGTCGCGCTACAAGATCTACAAGCTGCGCGATGCGCTCGAAGAGCTGGCAAAGGACTTCGACTGCGTCTACATCGACACGCCGCCCGCGCTCAACTTCTTCACCCGTTCGGCGCTGATCGCGGCCGACGCCTGCCTGATCCCCTTCGACTGCGACGAGTTTTCGCGCAAGGCCCTGTACTCGCTGCTCGAGAACGTGCAGGAGATCAAGTCCGACCACAACCGCAACCTGCAGGTCGAGGGCATCGTGGTCAACCAGTTCCAGCCGCGCGCCACCCTGCCGCAAAAGGTGGTGCAGGAACTCATCGATGAAGGTCTGCCCGTGTTGCAGCCCTACCTGTCGGCTTCGGTGAAGATCAAGGAATCGCACGAGCAGGCCAAACCGATGGTCCACCTCGATCCCAAGCACAAGCTGTCGCAAGAGTTCGTCGCCCTGCACGACACGCTGGCACGCAAGTACGGCGCATGACGTGTTGCACGGGCGGCGATGACGCTGCCCGTGCCTTACCGTGCGAAGCCGCTCAGAGCTTCGCCGCCACCCAGTCCTTCACCGCCGCCAGCGCCGCCGGCAGGTTCTCCGGCTGGGTGCCGCCGGCCTGGGCCATGTCGGGACGGCCGCCGCCCTTGCCGCCGACCTGCTGGGCGACAAAGTTGACCAGCTCGCCGGCCTTGACCTTGGCGGTCTGGTCGGCAGTGACACCGGCAATCAGGCTGACCTTGCCCTCGCCCACGCTCGCCAGCACGATCGCGGCCGACTTGAGCTTGTCCTTGAGCTTGTCCATGGTGTCGCGCAAGGTCGGCACGTCAGCGCCTTCGAGCATCGCGGCGAGCACCTTGAGGCCGCCAAGCTCCACCGCCTGGCTCACCAGCTCGTCACCCTGGCTGGCGGCAAGCTTGCCCTTGAGGCGGGCGAGTTCCTTCTCCAGCGCGCGTACGTTGTCGAGAATGCCGGCGACGCGCTCGGCGACCTCGTCGGGCTGGACCTTGAGCAGCGCCGACATGCCCTGCACGCGGCGCTCCTGCTCCTGGGCGTAGCGCAGCGCGTTCTCGCCGGTGATCGCCTCGACGCGGCGGATGCCGGCGGCGACGCCGCCCTCGGACACGATCTTGAACAGGCCGATGTCGCCGGTGCGTGCAACGTGGGTGCCGCCGCACAGCTCCTTGGAGCTGCCGATCGACAGCACGCGCACCTCGTCGGCGTACTTCTCGCCGAACAGCATCATCGCGCCGGACTTCTGCGCTGCTTCCAGCGCCATCACCTCGGCGCGGGTGTCGGTGTTGGCGAGGACCTCACGGTTCACCAACTCCTCGACCTCACGGATCTCCTCGGCCGTCATCGGCGCAGTATGGGCGAAGTCGAAGCGGGTCTTGTCGGGGTCCACCAGCGAGCCCTTCTGCTGCACGTGGGCGCCGAGCACCTCGCGCAGGGCCTTGTGCATGATGTGGGTGACCGAATGGTTGCGCGCAGTGGCGGCTCGTGCGGCCACGTCCACCCGGGCGCTCACGCCCTGGCCCACCGACAGCCTGCCGGTGCGCACCACGCCGTGGTGGCCGAACACCGCGGCCTGGATCTTCTGCGTATCTTCCACACCGAAGATGCCTGCGCCGCCGCGCAGCTCGCCGCGGTCGCCGACCTGGCCACCGGATTCGGCGTAGAACGGCGTGTGGTCGAGCACCACCACCCCCATCTCGCCCTCGAGCAGCTCATTGACCGGTGCGCCATCCTTGTACAGCGCGAGGATGTTGCCCTTCTCCTCCAGCAGCGTGTAGCCGTGGAAGGTGGTCTCGGGGCCTTCGTACTCCAGGTTGGCCGCCATCTTGAACTTGCCGGCGGCGCGCGCCTGCTCCTTCTGGCGCGCCATCGCGGCGTCGAAGGCGAGCGCGTCCACGGTGACCTCGCGCTCGCGGCAGATGTCGGCGGTGAGGTCGAGCGGGAAGCCGAAGGTGTCGTGCAGCTTGAAGGCGGTGTCGCCGTCGAAGACCTTCTTGCCCGCTGCCTCCATCGCGGCGAGCTCGGCCTCGACGATCGCCATGCCGTTCTCGATGGTGGCGAAGAAGCGCTCTTCTTCCTGGCGCAGCACGTCCATGATGCGGCGCTCGCCGTCCTTCAGCTCGGGATAGGCGCTGCCCATCTCGCCGACCAGGTCGGGCACCATCTTGTGGAAGAAGGCGGCGCGCGCGCCGAGCTTGTAGCCGTGGCGGATGGCGCGGCGGATGATGCGGCGCAGCACGTAGCCGCGGCCCTCGTTGCCCGGGATCACGCCGTCGGCGATCAGGAAGGAACAGGCGCGGATGTGGTCGGCCAGCACCTTCAGCGAGGGCGAGTCCATGTCCGCAGCCGAGGTCTCGCGCGCGGCCGCCTTGATCAGCGCCTGGAAGAGGTCGATCTCGTAGTTGGCGTGCACATGCTGCAGCACCGCCGACACTCGCTCGAGGCCCATGCCGGTGTCCACCGAGGGCTTGGGCAGCGGATGCATCACGCCCTGCTCGTCGCGGTTGAACTGCATGAACACGTTGTTCCAGATCTCGATGTAGCGGTCGCCGTCTTCCTCGGGCGATCCCGGGGGGCCGCCCCAGATGTGCTCGCCGTGGTCGTAGAAGATCTCGGTGCACGGACCGCAAGGCCCCGTATCGCCCATCATCCAGAAGTTGTCCGAGGCGTAGCGCGCGCCCTTGTTGTCGCCGATGCGGATCACGCGCTCGGCCGGCACGCCGACTTCCTTCGTCCAGATGTCGTAGGCCTCGTCGTCCTCGGCGTACACCGTGACCCACAGCTTCTCCTTGGGCAGCTTGAAGACCTCGGTGAGCAGCTCCCAGGCGTACGAAATCGCATCGCGCTTGAAGTAGTCGCCGAAGCTGAAGTTGCCCAGCATCTCGAAAAAGGTGTGGTGGCGCGCGGTATAGCCGACGTTCTCGAGGTCGTTGTGCTTGCCGCCGGCGCGCACGCACTTCTGCGAGGTGGTGGCGCGGGTGTAGGCGCGCTTGTCGAAGCCGAGGAAGACGTCCTTGAACTGGTTCATGCCGGCGTTGGTGAACAGCAGCGTCGGGTCCTCGTGCGGCACGAGCGAGCTCGAGGCCACGATCTGGTGGCCCTTGGATTCGAAGAACTTGAGGAAGGCGTCGCGGATTTCGGCGGATTTCATGTCAGGTCGTGGCCAGGACGTTGTTGAATCGGGAGCGATCGGGGAGACGATAGACGTCGAAGTCCCGGTCGAGTGTCAGGATGTCGCGCACACCACTTTCGAGCGCGAGCACGATCAGCGACCCGTCGGCGATATCCATCGGCAGGTCGCGGTATTTTTCGGAGAGCTGGCGGATCAGCGAGACAGCGCCCGCGCCGGGCGTCGTCACCTCCACGCCACCACGCTCCACCCATTGCAGGAAGGCGAGCTGGCGATCGACCGAATGACCGAGCATGTGGCCGACTTCGGTCAGCACCGGCCAGGTGGTCAGAAGCGCCCCCTCGTAGTTCTCGATGAAGCTGCGCACACGCGCATGGTTGCGCTCGGCGGGCTCGAACAGCGCGATCAGCGGCCCGGAGTCAGCGATCGTTCTCAGCACGCAGCCGCTCCACGATGGTGCTGCGGACGCGGTCCTTGCTGGTGAGATCGAGCGTCGCCGCCGTGGCGGACGGATCGCCGAACAGGTCCTTGCCGAGCTCGTAGGGCGTCTTGCGCGGCGCAAGCCGGGCGAGATATTCGCGCAGGCTGGCCTTGACCAGCTCGCTCTTGCTGCGGCCGGTCTGCGCGGCGGCGCGCGCGAGTTCGGACTCGAGCTCGGGATCGAGGCGGATCGACAGGGTCATGGAGCCGGCTTCCTGTATTACACAACGTATTGCATCGTATGACGCGCTGCGATCGAAGTCAATTTCGGCCGCTCGCGCCTATAATTATGCGTTACGACAACCACCCCGGACACGAGGACATCATGGGCAACCGCCTCTCCAAGATCTACACCCGCACCGGCGACGCCGGCACCACCGGCCTGGGCGACGGCAAGCGCGTCTCCAAGAACAGCCTGCGCATCCACGCCCTGGGCGAGGTCGACGAGACCAACGCCATCATCGGCCTGCTGCTGTGCGAGGAGCTGCCCGAGGACGTGCGCGTGCTGCTGACCAACGTGCAGCACGACCTCTTCGACCTCGGCGGCGAGGTGTGCATCCCGGGCATGAGCATGATCACCGGCAAGCAGGTCACGCACCTCGAGGAAGAGCTCGACCGCTTCAACGAGCCGCTCGAGCCGCTCAAGGACTTCATCCTGCCCGGCGGCACCCGCGCCGCCGCCTACGCCCACCACGCCCGCACCGTTTGCCGCCGCGCCGAGCGCGCGCTGGTGGCGCTGGCGCTGGAAGAGTCGGTAAACGACGCCCCGCGCCAGTACCTCAACCGCCTCTCCGACCTCCTCTTCGTGCTCGGCCGCGTGCTCAACCGCGCCGGCGGCCGCGGCGACGTGCTGTGGCAGAAGCGCAAGAACGCCTGACGTTCATCCGCCCGGCGCAGGGTCGAAAAGCGGGATCTGTGCCGGGCCAGGGTCCGCGGCCTCGGCCGCAAAACGCACGCCGACCCCGAGCAGGCGCACCGCCAGCGGGCTGCGGGCGTGAGCTTCGTCCAGCAGCCGCAGCCAAACGCCCTCATCGGGCGCACTACTGACGCACTCCGCCGTGGTGCGGCTGAAGTCGGCGAACCTCACCTTGACGAAGGCCTTGTGGACCGGAGGCCGGTCCTGTGCCCGCTCGAAGCGGCGGCGAAAGTCCTCCAGCAGCGCCAGCAACGCGCTCCGGCACGAGGCCAGATCGCGCAGGTCCGGCGTATAGGTGGTCTCCACCGACAGCGACTTGCGCACCCGGTCGGGCTGCACCGGGCGCTCGTCGATGCCCCGGCACAGCCGGTAGAGGCTGGCGCCAAAGCTGCCGAACTCACGGGTCAGCTCGGCCGCGCTCCAGGCCCGCAGCTCGCCACAGGTATTCACGCCAAGCCGGCTGAGCTTCTCCGCGGTGACCTTGCCAACGCCGAAGATCTTCTTCACCGGCAGCGCTGCAACGAACGCATCCACCTCTTCGGGCCGCACCACGAACTGCCCGTCGGGCTTATTCCAGTCACTCGCCACCTTGGCGATGAACTTGTTGGGCGCGATGCCCGCTGAGGCGGTAATACCGACCTCGGCATGGATGCGCGCCCGGATCTCCTGCGCCATCAGCGTGGCAGAGCCCCGGCAGCGCTCGACGCCACTCACATCCAGGTAGGCTTCGTCCAGCGACAGGGGCTCGACCAGCGGGGTGTAGTCGCGATAGATGGCGAGGATCTGGCGCGAGGCTGCGCGATAGCGCTCGAAATCCGGCGCCAGCAGGATGAGCTGGGGACAGCGTTGCAGCGCGCGCGCCGTCGGCATTGCCGAATGCACACCGAAGGCGCGCGCCTCGTAGTTGCAGGTGGCGATCACACCGCGCGTCTCGGCGCGCCCGCCAACGGCCACCGGCCGGCCGACGAGCGCGGGGTCGTCGCGCATCTCGATCGCGGCATAGAAGCAGTCGCAATCGCAATGGATGATCTTGCGCAGCCGCGGCTCAAGCAAGGCCATGGCCCCGACTCCGCCCGCTCACTGTAAACGTGCGCGACCCGCTGACGGCAGGACGCGTCGTGCCGTCAGGAACCGAGGCTCACTCGAACTCGGCTGCGCGCTTGACGCGGCGCTGGCGCACAGCCTCGGCGAGGATATCGAGCACCTCGACACTGTCCTCCCAGCCGATGCAGGCATCGGTGATGCTCTTGCCGTACTCGAGCGCCTTGCCCGGCACCAGGTCCTGGCGGCCTTCGTTGAGATGGGACTCGACCATCACGCCCATGATGCGATCGTCACCGGCAGCCATCTGCCCGGCCACGTCACGCGCAACCTCGATCTGCAGGCGGTGCTGCTTGCGGCTGTTGGCGTGGGAGAAATCGACCATCAGCTTGGAGCACACGCCGGCGCCGGCAAGCTCGCGCGAGGCAGCCTCGACACTGGCCGCATCGAAGTTGGGTTCCTTGCCGCCGCGCAGGATGGCGTGGCAGTCCTCGTTGCCGCGGGTCGACACGATGGCCGAGTGACCGGCCTTGGTTACCGACAGGAAGTGGTGCGGCGCCTGCGCGGCCTTGATCGCATCAACGGCGATGCGCAGGTTGCCATCGGTACCGTTCTTGAAGCCAACCGGACAGGACAGGCCGGAGGCAAGCTCGCGGTGCACCTGGCTCTCGGTCGTGCGCGCACCGATCGCGCCCCAGGAGATGAGGTCGCCGATGTACTGCGGCGTGATCATGTCAAGGAACTCGGTACCGGCGGGCAGGCCGAGCTCGTTTACCTCCCACAGCAGCTTGCGCGCCAGGCGCACGCCGTCGTTGATACGGAAGCTGTTGTCCAGCCCGGGGTCGTTGATCAGCCCCTTCCAGCCCACCGTGGTGCGCGGCTTCTCGAAATACACGCGCATCACCACCAGCAGGTCGTCCTTGAGGCGCTCGGCCTCGGTCTTGAGCCGGGTGGCGTACTCGATCGCGGCATCGGGATCGTGGATGGAGCACGGCCCGATCACCACCAGCAGGCGGTCATCCGCGCCGTAGAGAATGCGGTGGATGGCCTGGCGCGCCTCGTAAGCGACCTCTGCCGACTTCGGAGTGGCCGGAAACTCGCGCAGCACGTGCGCGGGCGGCACAAGCTCCTTGATCTCCTGAATGCGGACGTCGTCGATGTGGATCTTCATGGAGGCGGACATTCGGCTACTCGGCGTCTTGACTGAAGGAAGCGCCCGATTCTAGCCGAAACCACCCCGAGCCGACATGCGGCCACCGCTATGCCAACGATGCACTGAACCGATCGTCGTTCAGCGCGTCTGTTCGTACACTTCACAAACGTTTTTTCGTGCAGCCTCCACTCTCATGCTCATCAAGCGCCCCTCAGACATTCTCAATTCCGAAATCACCGACCGTCGGCTGTTCGAAAACCGGCGCGCCTTCATCACCCGCTCGGGTGTCGGCCTTGCCGCCGGCGCCGCGCTCTGGCACGGACTGACATCCCCGGCACGGGCCGCGCGAAGCAGTACCAATACGGCCCTCGCCGGCCTACCGTCGGCACTCAGCACCGACGAGGCGAAGACTGATTACCAGTCGGTCACGACCTACAACAACTTCTACGAATTCGGCACCGGCAAGGACGACCCGGCGCGTAACGCGGGTCGCATGGCTGTGCGTCCATGGACGGTGAGCGTCGAAGGCCTGGCTGGCAAACCGCGCACCTTCGACATCGACGACCTGATCAAGCTCGCGCCGCTCGAGGAGCGCATCTACCGCATGCGCTGCGTCGAAGGCTGGTCGATGGTGATCCCCTGGGTGGGCTTCCCGCTCGCAGCCCTGCTCAAGGAGGTCGATCCTCTCGGCAGCGCCAAGTACGTCGAGTTCCTGACCCATTACGACCGCGAAATCATGACCCGCCGCCCGGTGCTCGACTGGCCCTATGGCGAGGGCCTGCGCATGGATGAGGCACTGCATCCGCTCACCCTGCTCGCGGTCGGCCTGTATGGCGAGACCCTGCCCAACCAGAACGGAGCCCCGGTACGCCTGGTGGTGCCCTGGAAGTACGGCTTCAAGAGCGCAAAGTCCATTGTCACCATCCGCCTCACGGAGAAGCAACCGCCCACCGCCTGGAACCGCGCCGCACCGCAGGAGTACGGTTTCTACTCGAACGTCAACCCGGAGGTCTCGCATCCGCGCTGGAGCCAGGCTACCGAGCGCCGTATCGGCGAACTGCGCCGACGGCCGACCCTGATGTTCAACGGCTACGGCGAACAGGTCGCCAGCCTCTACCAAGGCATGGACCTGAGGAAACACTACTGATGCTGCGCACCCCCTCGCCGCTCGCGCTGAACGCGATCAAGGCGCTCGTCTTCGTGCTCTGCCTGATCCCCGCAGGGCAGCTCGCTCTCGGCTGGCAGACCGACACCCTCGGCGCCAACCCGATCGAAACCCTCACCCACGCCACCGGCGACTGGGCGCTGCGGCTGCTGCTGCTCACGCTCGCGGTCACGCCCCTGCGCCGCCTCAGCGGCCTGCACTGGCTGCTGCGCCTGCGCCGCATGCTGGGCTTGTTCGCCTTCGCCTATGCGCTCGGCCATTTTGCAATCTGGATCTGGCTCGACCTGTATCTCGACTGGCCCGCGATCGCACGCGACATCCTCGAGCGCCCCTTCGTCACCGTGGGCTTCGCGGCCCTGGTGCTGATGATTCCGCTCGCTGCGACCTCCAACACCTTCGCCATCCGCCGCATGGGCGGGCGCAGGTGGCAGGCCCTGCACCGCGCCACCTACGGCATCGCCATCCTCGGCGTACTGCACTTCTGGTGGCTGGTGAAGGCCGACGTGCTCGAACCGCTCGTGCATGCACTGGTGCTCGCCGTGCTGCTTGGCCTGCGCGCCTGGTGGCGCGAGCAGGAACGTCAGCGTCAGCTGTCGGTGCCACCGCCGGCCAAGCACCTGCAGCGGCCGGTGATCCGGATCATGCCGAAATAGCCAGCCGCCACAGCGAGGTGATCTCCGCTGCACGCGCCGCGTGCAGCGCATCGCCACTGTCAGCCGCCTTGGCGTGGCGCGGGCGGATGTCCTCTCGACCGAGCACACGCAGGCCTGCGCCCTCGATCCAGCCCAGCAGCTGCGCGCGCGTGCGCAGGCCGAGGTGCTCGGCGAGGTCGGACAGGATCAGCCAGCCCTCACCGTCCGCCGTCAGGTGCTCGGCGAGGCCCTCGAGGAAGCCGCGCAGCATGCGGCTGTCGGGGTCGTAGACCGCGCGCTCGATTGCTGCCGTCGGCTTGGCCGGCACCCAGGGCGGATTGCACACCACCAGCGGCGCACGACCGGGCGGGAACAGATCGGCCTCGACCACCTCGACCCGCTCGCCGACGCCGAGCCGGGCAAGGTTGTCGCGGGCGCAGCCGAGCGCGCGCGGATCCTGGTCGGTCGCCACCACGCGCGCCACCCCGCGGCGGGCGAGTACGGCCGCGATCACGCCTGTGCCGGTGCCGATATCGAAGGCGAGCGTGCTCGCCGGCAAGGGCGCGCGCGCGACGAGGTCGAGATATTCACCGCGGATCGGCGAGAACACGCCATACCATGGGTGGATGAGCGCGCCGAGCGCCGCCACCGTCACGCCCTTGCTGCGCCATTCGTGCGCGCCAACAAGGCCGAGCAACTCGCGCAGCGAGATCACGAAGGGCGCATCGAGCAGATCGGCATCGCGCGTGCCCACGACCGCCTCGGCCAGCACCTGAGCGACGTCGGGCGCGCGCCGCAGCGGGATGCACCCGCCCGCCTCGACCGGAATCAGCAGCATGCCGAGCGTACGCGCGCGCTGCGCCTGGGCCATGCGGTGGAGATGAAAGACCTCCGCCGTCGTAGCCGGCGCCTGCGTGCGCTTGCGCGGACGCGAATCGGCGCGGCGCCCCATGGCCTGCAACAACTGGCGGGCGTTGTGGTAATCGCCGCGCCAGAGCACTGCCGTACCCTCGCAGGCCAGACGCCAGGCGGTGTCCGCTTTCATCGTGTCGTCGGCGACGACCACTCGGCGCGGCGGCGGCAGGCCATTCTCCGAGCGCCAGCGTGCGCGGCGAGCGATCGGCGTGCAGCCCGCCGACGCCCCGGGCGCGACGGAGGGCTCCTCCCAGCACAGCTCGGCCACCGTCTCCACGTCGGCCTCAGGCCTGCCGGGGACGGATCGCATGCTTGGGCCGGAAGGCCTTGATCACGGCTTCGTCGGTCTCGATGTAGGGCCCACCGATGAGATCGATGCAGTACGGAACCGCGGCGAAGATGCCGACATGGCGCACCGCGCCTTCCGCGTCGCGCACCCCCTCGAGCGTCTCGCGGATCGACTTGGGCTGGCCGGGCAGGTTGATGATGAGGCTCTTGCCGCGGATCACCGCGACCTGCCGCGACAGGATCGCGGTGGGCACGAAGTTGAGGCTGATGCGGCGCATCTCCTCGCCGAAGCCCGGCATCTCCTTGTCGCCGATGGCCAGCGTGGCCTCCGGTGTGACGTCGCGCGGCGCCGGCCCGGTACCCCCGGTGGTGAGGATCAGGTTGCAGCCGGCCACATCGACCAAGTCGACGAGGGTACGTTCGATGGTGGCGCGATCATCCGGAATCAGGCGAGCCTCGGCGGTCCATGGCGAACTCAGCGCCTTGCCCAGCCAATCCTTCAGGGCCGGAATACCCTGGTCTTCATAGGTGCCTTCGGAGGCGCGGTCGCTGATCGACACCAGGCCGATACGGATGTGTTCGCTCATGCTGGAGTTCTCGGTATGGGTTTATCTGGGGTCAGGATTGAGCGTGACCACCGCTCTCGGCACCGTCGCCCGCGTCGGCATCATCCTGTCCGGTACCCTCTGCTTCAGTTTCAGCCTCGGCCTGGAGCTGCAACTGGCGCAGCACCTGGAAAATCTCGCGGAAGGCCTTGGGCGGCTTGCCGGCCTCGCGCTCCTTGAGCGCGTTGCGGCGCAGGGTGCGCAGGTATTGAAGATCGGCGCCCGGCCAGGTCTCGGCGATGACGCCGATCACTTTGTCGTCCTCGAGCAGGTCCGCACGCAGGCGTTCGAGGCGGTGCATCTTCGCCACCTCGGCAGCGGAATTGCCGGCGAAGACTTCGAGTTGGGCCTGGATGGGCTCGGGGTCGATCTTGCGCATCAGCTTGCCGATGTACTGCAGCTGGCGACGGCGCGCTTCCATCTTGAAGCCCTGGGCGGCGCGGATGGCGTCGAACAGCGATTCGGGCAGGGGCACCTTCTTCAACTGGTCTACCGACAGCGCGACGAGTTGCTCACCGAGATCCTGCAAGGCCAGCATTTCGCGCTTGCGGCTACTCTTGCTCGGCGGTTCGGCATAGGCCTCGTCGTCGGACTCGGGATGGGGGGACTGGCGCGAATCTGGACGCATTGCGGACATGGGGGCTGGCTTGATCGGGTTAAGATTATAGCCTTTGCACGCACCCGGCCCGCTCCATGTCCGCTCAAGGCTTCTCCTTCTCCCAGGCGCACCTCGCCGATATCGCCACCGACATTCTCAAGTACGCCCGAAAGCGCGGCGCCTCGGCGTGCGAAACCGACGTCTCGGAAGGCTTCGGCCAGTCGATCGCAGTACGCAAGAGCGAAGTCGACACCATCGAATACAACCGCGACAAGGGCGTCGGCGTCACGGTGTACGTCGGCCAGCAGCGCGGTTACGCCAGCACCTCGGACTTCTCCAGGAAGGCGCTCAAGGCCACCGTCGACGCGGCGCTGTCGATCGCGCGCTTCACCGCGCCCGACCCTTGCGCAGGCCTGGCCGATGCGGCACTGATGGCGCGCGCCAAGGACATGCCCGAGCTTGACCTGTTCCACCCCTGGGCGATCGACGTCAATGAGGCGATCGTGCTTGCTCGACGCTGCGAGGACGCAGCATTCGCGGTAAGCCCGCAGATCAGCAACTCTGAGGGGGCGAACACCTCGATCCAGCAGTCGCACTTCGTATCGGCCAACAGCCACGGCTTCATCGGCGGCTATGCCACCACCCGCCACGGCCTGTCGTGCTCGGTGATCGCCGGCGAGGGCGACGCGATGCAGCGCGAGTACTGGTACGACTCGCGCCGCGACCCGGCCGAGCTGATGTCGCCGGAGGAGATCGGCCGCCGCGCCGGCGAACGCGCCATTGCTCGCCTGGGGGCGCGGAAGATCCGCACCTGCGAGGTGCCGGTGCTGTTCGAGGCCCCGCTGGCGGTGGCGCTGATCGGCAACTTCGTGCAGGCGGTGAGCGGCGGTTCGCTGTACCGCAAGTCGAGCTTCCTGCTCGACAGCCTTGGCCAGCAGGTCTTCTCGCCGCTGGTCAGCATCTCCGAGCGCCCCCACCTCAAACGCGCCTTCGGCTCCAGCCCCTTCGACAGCGATGGCGTCGCCACCCGCGACCGCGAAGTCGTCACCGATGGCGTACTCAACGGCTACTTCCTTTCCGCCTACTCGGCACGCAAGCTCGGCATGCAGACGACCGCCAACGCCGGCGGCTCGCACAACCTGATCGTCAAGGCCGGCGACAAGGACCTCGCAGGCCTGATCAAGCACATGGACAAGGGCCTGCTGGTCACCGAGCTGCTCGGCCACGGCGTCAACTATGTGACCGGAGACTACTCGCGCGGCGCGGCGGGCTTCTGGGTGGAAAAGGGCCGGATCAAGCACGCGGTGGAGGAAGTCACCATCGCCGGCAACCTGCGCGACATGTTCCGCAACATCGTCGCCATCGGTAACGATGCACTGCCGCGCGGCGCCAAACTGTGCGGCTCGGTACTGATCGAGCACATGAAGGTTGCAGGCCGCTGAAGGCGACGCCCTGCCCGGCCGCAGGGGCGATTAGGGTTTTCCGTGCTTTCGACGCCCGAGGCGCTACATATAATCGTCGTCAGCCGAGAACCATCAGAACACAGGCTTTTCCACAGGAGGAACCATGGAGCGTCGCAAATTCATCAAGAGCGCCGGCATTGCCGGCATCCTCGCCTCGGGCACCGCACCGGCCATCGTCAACGCACAGGAACAAGTCCGCTGGCGTCTGACCTCGAGCTTCCCCAAGGCACTCGACACCATCCACGGCGCGGCCGACGTGTTCGCCAAGCTGGTGTCGGACGCCACCGGCGGCAAGTTCCAGGTCTCGGTTCATGCACCGGGCGAACTGGTGCCGGCCTTCGGCGTCGTCGATGCCGTACAGCAGGGCACGGTCGAGTGCGGCCATACCTGCGGCTACTACTTCTTTGGCAAGGACGAGACCTTTGCCATCGACACCGCCATCCCCTTCGGCATGAACTCGCGCTCGCTCACGGCGTGGTTCTACGACGGCAACGGCCTCAAGCTCATGCGTGAGTTCTTCGCCGGCTACAACATCGTGAACTTCCCGATGGGCAACAGCGGCGCGCAGATGGGTGGCTGGTACCGCAAGGAAATCAAGACGCCGGCCGACCTCAACGGCCTCAAGATGCGCATCGGCGGCTTCGCCGGCCGCGTCGTCAGCAAGCTCGGCGGCGTACCGCAGAACATTCCTGGCGGCGAGATCTATCAGGCGCTCGAGCGCGGCACCATCGACGCCACCGAGTGGGTCGGCCCCTACGATGATCTCAAGCTCGGCTTCCACAAGGTCGCTCCGTTCTACTACTACCCCGGCTGGTGGGAAGGCGGTGCGCAGATCTCGCTGTACGTCAATGACAAGGCCTACAACGCCCTGTCGCCCGAGTACAAGACGATCGTGCAGATTGCGGCATCGCACGCCCACGTCAACATGCAGGCCATGTACGACGCGCGCAACCCGACCGCGCTCAAGCAACTCATCGCCGAAGGCGCCAAGCTGCAGCGCTTCCCGCGCGAAGTCATGGACGCCGCGCTCAAGGCACGCAACGAGGTCTACAAGGAACTGAACGACACCAACGCCAACTGGCGCAAGGTGTTCGCTGACTACGAGCGCTTCATGCGCGACCAGTATCAGTGGATTCCGCTGGCGGATGGCAGCTACGACCAGTACATGGCGGCACAGAAGCTCTGATCGACCTCTGAGGCAATGACCCGCTCCGGCAGGGCGTTGCCTGATGATCACCGCCCTCGTGCGCCGCGTGGACACGAGGGCGGAATCGTGTCCGCGCGGCACGCATTCACCTTAGGAAAGCCTGCCCTGCCATGGGACCGCTACTCAAGATATCCAGACTGATCGATGCGATCAGCAACCTCGTCGGCCGCACACTGATCTGGCTCGTGCTTGCAGCCACCCTCATCAGCGCAGGCAATGCCATCGTACGTAAGACGCTCAACATTGGCTCGAACGCGATGCTCGAGATCCAGTGGTACCTCTATGCGGCGGTCTTCATGCTGGGCGGCGGCTACGCCCTGCTCAAGAACACGCATGTCCGCATCGACGTGCTGTCGAACAAGTTTTCAGCGCGTACACGCGCCTGGGTTGATATCGGCGGAATCGTCATCTTCCTGCTGCCGATGTGCTACCTGCTGTCTGTCTTTGCCTGGCCGATCGTGATGTCCGCAATCAAGACCGGCGAGGTATCGTCGAACGCTGGCGGCCTCATCCGCTGGCCCCTGTATGCCCTCGTTCCCGCCGGCTTCGGCCTGCTCGCCCTGCAAGGGCTGTCGGAGCTGATCAAGCGCATCGCCTTCCTGCGCGGCGCTGGCCCCGACCCGATGGCTTTGCCCCATGACCCGCACGCCGACTCCGGCGCTGCACCCGACGCACCTGCAGCCAAGGCCGGACAATGATCGAGTTCATTTCTGCCAACCTCGCGCCGATCATGTTCGGCGCCGTCGTGTTCTTCCTGATTTCGGGCTTTCCGGTCGCGTTCGCGCTGGCGGCTTGCGGCTTGCTGTTCGGCTTCATCGGCATGGAGCTTGGCCTGCTGCCAGGCACCTTGTTCCAGGCCCTGCCGCTGCGGGTGTTCGGCATCATGCAGAACGACATCCTGCTCGCCATCCCCTTCTTCACCCTGATGGGGCTCGTGCTCGAACGTAGCGGCATGGCCGAGGACCTGCTCGACACCGCCGGTCAGGTCTTCGGCCCAGTGCGCGGCGGCCTCGCGCTGGCGGTGATCTTCGTCGGCGCACTGCTCGCCGCCACCACTGGCGTCGTCTCGGCCTCGGTCATCTCGATGGGCCTGATTTCGCTGCCGATCATGCTGCGCTACGGCTACAGCCGGCCGATCGCATGCGGCGCGATCACGGCCTCCGGCACGTTGGCACAAGCGATTCCACCCTCGCTGGTGTTGATCGTGATGGCAGACCAACTCGGTCGCAGCGTCGGAGACATGTACAAGGGCGCCTTCCTGCCCGCCTTCATTCTGGTGTCGATGTACGCCCTGTTCATCATCGGCGTGGCAATCTTCCGGCCCAAGCTGGTGCCTGCCCTGCCGCCCGAGGCGCTCAAGTTCCGCCAACCCGATGGCAGTTCGGGCCTTCGCTCACTGGTTGTGTTCGGCGTCCTGATCGCGCTGGCCACCATCGGCTTCGCCGGGATCTACCCGCAACTCAGCGGAAGCGCGGTTCCACCGGGGCGCGAGGAGGTTGCGGTGGTGGCGCTCACCTTCGGCACCGCGCTGGCACTCGTTCTGGCCGGCATCAACAAGCTGCTCGGCCTTGGCCTGCTGTCACGCATCAGCGAACGCGTCACCTTCGTGCTCGTGCCCCCGCTGGCGCTGATCTTCCTGGTACTCGGCACGATCTTCCTCGGCATCGCGACGCCGACGGAAGGTGGTGCGATGGGCGCACTCGGCGCATTGCTGATGGCCCTCGCCCGTCGCCGTCTGAGCTTCGGCAAGCTGGTAGAGGCGCTCGAAGCTACGACAAAGCTGTCGGTGTTCGTGATGTTCATCCTCATCGGCGCCACGGTGTTCAGCTTCACGTTCACTGCAGTCGATGGCAAGCAGTGGGTCGAGCATCTGTTCGACCAGCTTCCGGGCGGACAGATCGGCTTTCTGCTGTTCGTGAATGCGATGATCTTCTTCCTCGGCTTCTTCCTCGACTTCTTCGAGATCGCCTTCATCCTGATCCCGCTGCTCGCGCCGGTCGCCGACAAGCTTGGCATCGATCTGATCTGGTTCGGGGTCCTGATCGCGATGAACCTGCAGACCTCCTTCCTCACGCCGCCCTTCGGCTTCGCGCTGTTCTACCTGCGCAGCGTGGCCCCCGTATCCTCCTTCATCGACCGCGTCACGGGGCAGCGCGTGCCGGGCGTGCGCACCCAGGAGATCTATGCGGGCTCGGTCGCATTCGTGATCATCCAGATCATCATGATCGCCCTGCTGATTGCCTTCCCGCAGTTGGTCACGGGCAATCTCGATGCCAAGGTGGAGGTCGACCTCGACACCATCCGCATCGAGGCCCCGAGCGGCGGCGGAGGCTGGGGCGAGGAAGCCGGCGAGAAGGACGGTTGGTAAGAACGTGTTGACCCGCTTCTGTCTCGTACGCCATGGCGAAACCCCCTGGAACGCAGAACTGCGCCTCCAGGGGCATATCGACGTGCCGCTCAATGACACCGGTCGCCGCCAGGCGGCCGCCACCGCCCACGTATTGTCCGCGCACCGCTTCGACGCGCTGTACAGCAGCGACCTCACCCGCGCACTGCAGACAGCAGCTGCAGCCGCCAGCGCCTGCGGGCTGCAGCCGCTACCTCACAGCGGGCTGCGCGAGCGCCACTACGGAGTGCTCCAGGGGCGGACCTACGATGAGGCCGAGGCCCAGCATCCTGAAGTCTGGCGGCACTTCAAAGGACGCAACCCGGCCTACTCATTCCCCGGCGGCGGCGAGAGCCTGGCCGAGTTCGATGCCCGCGTGCGTCAAGCAATGGACGCGATCCTGCGCGCCCACACAGGGCAGACAGTGCTGGTCGTCACCCATGGCGGCGTGCTCGACATCATCCACCGGCTGGCGTCCGGAAAGCCGCTCGAGGCCGCACGCGACTTCGCGATTCCGAACGCGGCGCTCAACTGGATCGCGCACGACGCGCAGGGGTGGCGGCTGGAGTGCTGGGCAGACCAGACCCATCTTGGCAGCAGCATGGACGAACTGCCTCACCCCTGAGGCGGACGCACCGGGGCACACCAGCGAACACCGGGGCCACTCGCTTGCGGCGGCGCACCACATGGTAGAATTCCTTTTTAATCAACCGCTGAAGACTTCGCCCCATGTTCTCCGCGCAAGACACCCTCGCCAAGGTCGACCCTGAACTCTGGGCTGCCGTGCAGGCAGAAAACCGCCGTCAGGAAGATCACATCGAGCTGATCGCCTCCGAAAACTACGTCTCCACCGCGGTCATGGAGGCTCAAGGCTCCCAGCTCACCAACAAGTACGCCGAGGGTTACCCCGGCAAGCGTTACTACGGCGGCTGCGAGCATGTCGATGTGGCCGAGCAGCTCGCCATCGACCGCCTCAAGGCACTGTTCCGCGCCGAGGCCGCGAACGTGCAGCCGAACTCCGGCTCCCAGGCCAACCAGGCAGTGCTGATGGCCTTCGCCAAGCCGGGCGACACCATCATGGGCATGAGCCTGGCCGAAGGCGGCCACCTCACCCACGGCATGCCGCTGAACATGTCGGGCAAGTGGTTCAACGTGGTCGCCTACGGTCTCGACGCCAAGGAAGAGATCGACTACGACAAGATGGAAGCGATGGCGCGCGAGCACAAGCCGAAGATCATCATCGCCGGCGCCTCCGCCTACTCGCTGCGCATCGACTTCGAACGCTTCGCGAAGATCGCCAAGGAAGTCGGCGCCATCTTCTGGGTCGACATGGCGCACTACGCCGGCCTGATCGCCGCGGGCTTCTACCCCAACCCGGTGCCGCACGCCGACGTCGTCACCTCGACCACCCACAAGACCCTGCGCGGCCCGCGCGGCGGCATCATCCTGATGAAGGCCGAGCACGAGAAGGCGATCAACTCTGCGATCTTCCCCGGCCTGCAGGGTGGCCCGCTGATGCACGTGATCGCGGCCAAGGCGGTAGCCTTCAAGGAAGCGGCGACACCCGAGTTCCGCAACTACCAGGAACAGGTCATCGCCAACGCGCGCGTGATGGCGCGCGTACTGGGAGAGGAGCGCGGCCTGCGCATCATCTCCGGTCGCACCGAATCGCACGTCTTCCTGGTTGATCTGCGCAACAAGAAGATCACCGGCAAGGCTGCCGAAGCCGTGCTGGGTAGCGCCCATATCACGGTCAACAAGAACTCGATTCCCAACGACCCGGAGAAGCCGTTCACCACCTCGGGCATCCGTATCGGCTCGCCGGCGATGACCACGCGCGGCTTTACCGAGATCGAGTCCGAGCGTATTGCACACCTCATCGCCGACGTGCTCGACGCCCCGGAAGACCAGGCAGTCATCGAGCGCGTGCGCGGCCAGGTGGCCGAGCTGTGCGCCAGGTTCCCGGTCTACGGCAAGTAAGCTGCGGGGCGGGGCGCGTGCCGACTTGAGGCCCGCTCCGCCCACGAGCCCCCCCGGCCATGAAATGCCCCTTCTGCGGCGACCCCAACACCCAGGTCACCGACACCCGCGAGAATGAGGACGGTGACGTCGTCCGCCGCCGCCGCCGCTGCGTGAGCTGTGACAAGCGCTTCACCACCTACGAGCGCATCGACCTGAAGATGCCGCATATCGTCAAGCGCAACGGCAACCGCAGCGAGTTCGACCACGCCAAGCTCGCCGGCAGCATGAAGCTGGCGCTGCGCAAGCGACCTGTCACCATCGAGGCCATTGATGCTGCGGTCGACCGCATCGAAGCGCGCCTGCTCTCCATGGGCGAACCGGAAGTCCCGAGCGAGAAGATTGGCGAACTGGTCATGAAGGAGCTCAAGAAGCTCGACAAGGTGGCATACATCCGATTTGCATCCGTGTATCGCAACTTCGCCGATGTCGACGAGTTCTCGGAAGTGATCCGTGAGGTACAGAGTCGCCCCAAGCGGGGACGCGGTGCAGCAAACCCGCCTGCCACATCCGAAGATGACCTTTTCGGCAACTGACCATGCCGCGATGGCGCGCGCGCTCGCGCTCGCCCGGCGCGGACTGGAAAGCACCTCTCCCAACCCTCGCGTCGGCTGCGTGCTGCTGCGCGACGGCAGGACGGTGGGCGAAGGCTGGCATCAACGTGCGGGCGAACCGCACGCCGAGATCCACGCCTTGCAGCAGGCTGGCGCCGACGCACGCGGAGCCACCGCCTATGTCACGCTCGAGCCATGCTCGCACTTCGGTCGCACGCCGCCATGTGCCGACGCCCTCATCGAGGCAGGCGTCAGCCGCGTCGTCGCAGCAATGGAAGACCCCAACCCGCTGGTGGCCGGCCGCGGCATGGCACGCCTGCGCGCGGCAGGAATCGTCACCGAACACGGCCTGCTCGACGCCGAAGCGCGCGAACTCAACATCGGCTTCGTGTCGCGCATGACTCGCGGCCGGCCCTGGCTGCGCCTCAAGGCCGCTGCCACCCTCGACGGCAAGACTGCGCTTAACAACGGCGTCAGCCAGTGGATCACGGGCGCGGAGGCGCGACGGGACGGTCACCGCTGGCGCGCACGCGCCTGCGCCATCCTCACGGGGATTGGCACCGTACGCGAAGACGATCCACAGCTGACCGTACGCGACATAGTCTGTGAACGTCAGCCGCAGCGAATCCTCATCGATGCGCGACTGGAGGTTCCCGCAGCGGCTCGTATTCTGCAGGGTGCTCCGATCCTGATCGCCACCGCGTGCGAGGAGCACGCGCGCATGGCGCCGTTGCTCGAGAGCGGACACCAGATCATCGTGCTGCCAGACACAAACGGGAAAGTAGCCCTACCTGCGCTGATGCGAGAACTCGGCCGCCTCGGTTTCAACGAGGTACACGCCGAAGCGGGACTGAAGCTCAACGGCTCCTTGCTGCGCGAGGGCTGCGTCGATGAATTGCTGCTCTACTTCGCACCCATGCTGGCCGGCGACACCGCCCAGGGGCTGTTCAACCTGCCCGCCCTGACCCGGCTGGACGACGCCACCCAACTCGATGTGACCGACATGCGCACGATCGGTCGTGACCTGCGCGTCATCGCACGTCCCAGACGCTGAACGCACGCTGTGTAACCGGCCCCGCAGTCAGGCGGCCGCACGCGCGCACACTGCACAGCCTGGATCCTTGCCGAGGCTGATGCTGCGCCACTCCATGCCCAGGCCGTCAAGCAGCAGCAAGCGGCCGTCCAGCGAGGTACCGCAGCCAATCACGAGCTTGAGCGCCTCGGCCGCCTGAGTGGTGCCAACAATGCCGACAATCGGAGCGAACACCCCCATGACGGCACAGCGGACCTCTTCAAGATCCTCGCCCTCCGGAAACAGGCAGTGGTAACAAGCGCTGTCGGCTCGGCGCAGATCGAACACCGACACCTGCCCATCAAAGCGAATCGCCGCCCCCGAGACCAGCGGCTTGCGATGCTGCAGACAGGCGCGGTTGATGGCATGCCGGGTGGCGAAATTGTCGGAGCAGTCGAGCACCACGTCCGCACGCGCAACTTCGGCAGCAAGGGACTCGCCCTCCAGCCGCAACTTGAGCGGCTCGACGCGCGTGAGCGGATTGAGCCGGTTCAGTGTCAGGCGCGCTGATTCGACCTTGGGCGCCCCCACCATGTCGGCCGTATGCAGGATCTGTCGCTGCAGATTGGTGAGATCGACCTCATCATCGTCAGCGATCGCAATGGTACCGACGCCCGCGGCTGCAAGATACATGGCAGCAGGCGACCCCAGCCCCCCGGCGCCGATGATGAGCATGCGCGCGTCCAGCAAAGCCTGCTGACCCTCGACGCCGATCTCGGGCAGGAGAATGTGCCGACTGTAACGCAGCAGTTGCTCGTCATCCATTGCAGAACTCACTTGTACTCGCGCAACTCCGGCGGAGTGTCATCGTGGTCACCATGGGCATGGTGGTTCCATGCCTGGATATAGACCTCGTTCGACTGCTTGATCAGGCGCTCGGGCGAGAGCAGGTTGTGACGCTGGGTCTCCTCGCTGAAATACACGATTGCCCGCACCAGCCTCACATAAAGCGAGTTCTCGAGTGCAAAGCCGGCCTCGCGCAGCGCGTCCTCGAGCGTCTCGAGCGAATAGTCGAGCACCGAGTAGCGCACCACGACACACAGCGGGTCGGCCGTGCGCTCGATGTGAAGATCCTTGAGCAGGCGCAGCGCCCGCCAAGCCTTCTCCATCTGCCCCGGCGGCAAAGGCTTGAAGCGGATCTCACGCTGCTTGTGGATGTCCGCGCCCGGCACGGGACGATCATGATGCCTGCCTGCAAGCTTATAGGCGGTCTCCCTGCGCATCATGCCCCTCCCTTTATCATGGATTATTCCTGATTCTGGACGATCTGCTCACCCTTGAGAAGGCGGATAGCCTGCTGGAGCTGATGATCGTTCTCGCCGGCGAGCTCGAATCGGACCGGCTCGGCCTCCTCGGCACCGGCATCGGCGCCACGACCAGCCTCCGGTTTCGCGGCCTCACCCTCGCCGCCCTTGCCGTTGCCAAGGTGGCCGACGAGGTCGGCCTCCCGCACACGGCGGCTCGACCCATTGGCGCTTTCCTCGACGACGACATCGGGCTCGATCCCCTTGGCCTGGATGGAGCGCCCACTGGGCGTGTAGTAAAGCGCCGTCGTCAACTTGATGGCGGTGTTGTTGTTCAGCGGCAGGATGGTCTGCACCGAGCCCTTGCCGAAGGTCTGCGTCCCCATGACGGTGGCGCGCTTGTGGTCCTGCAGCGCACCGGCGACGATCTCTGACGCGGATGCGGAGCCGGCGTTGACCAGCACCACCATCGGCACGTCCTTCGCTGCGGGCGGCAACCGGCGCAGGAAGTCGTCCCGCGTGCCGCGCAGGTAGTCCGCAGGGGTGGCGCGGTATTCGCGCCGGGCATCATCGGTACGCCCATCGGTGGACACGACCAGCGTGTTGGCAGGCAGGAACGCCGCCGAAACGCCCACCGCGCCATGCAACAGACCACCCGGATCGTTGCGCAGGTCCAGCACCAGTCCCTTCAGCGGAGCGTCCGCAGCGAGCTTGTTGAAATGCTCGACCACCGAGGCCGCGGTGTTCTCCTGGAACTGCGCAATGCGCAGGTAGCCGAAGCCAGGCTCGATCACCTTGGAACGCACGCTCTGCACCTTGATGACCTCACGCGTGAGGGTGAGCACGATCGGACGCGACTCGCCCTTGCGCATGATGGTGAGCGTGATGTCGGTACGCGGCTTGCCGCGCATGCGCTTGACCGCGTCGTTCAGGCTCATGCCCTTGACCGGCGTTTCGTCGAGCTTGACGATCAGGTCGCCGGCTTGCACACCCGCCCGGAACGCAGGCGTATCCTCGATCGGCGAAATCACCTTGACGAAGCCGTCCTCCATGCCAACCTCGATACCCAGGCCGCCGAACTCGCCCTGGGTGCCGACCTGAAGGTCCTTGAAGGCCTCGGCATCGAGATAGGCCGAATGCGGGTCGAGACCCGACAGCATGCCGCTGATCGAGTCGGTGATGAGCTTCTTGTCCTCGACCGGCTCGACATAGCCCTGCTTGATCGCATTGAATACGTCGGCGTAGGCACGCAACTCATCGACCGGCAGCGGCATCGGCGCGCTACGGTCGGCGTTTGCGGAAAAATTTAGGCTGATCATCACGCCGGCGACCACGCCGGTCATCACCAGACCGAACTGCTTTAGCTTGCTGCCCATGAAAACTCCGTTGTTTCGCCCACCCGGGCGCGCGTCCCGTGGCCGTAAGCTAGTTGAGCCGCACCCATTGCATCGGGTCCAGCGGCTGTCCTTGGTGGCGGATCTCGAAGTATAAACCCGAATCCTCGCCCCCCCCGCTGCTGCCCACGCTGGCAACCGTATCGCCACCGGCCACGCGATCTCCGACCTCTTTCAGCAAGGCATCGTTGTTGCCGTAGATCGAGAGATAGTCGCCACCATGATCGATGATGAGGAGGTTGCCGTAACCCCGCAGCCAGTCGGAGAACACCACCTCCCCGCCAGCAACGGCCTTGACTTCGGCACCCGCGCCGGTACGGATGAATACACCCTTCCAGGTTGTGCCGCTACCGGCTCTTTGAGCACCAAAACGGCCAACGAGTTCGCCCCGCACCGGGAAGCGCAACTGTCCACGCAGTTGCGCGAAACGCACGCCGGTCGGCGTCGGCGTCGGCGTCGCACGCACCTCGCCAACCGCAGGCTCGGCACGGCGCGTGGGCCGCGATGCGGCACCCTCTGCAGGCTGGCGCTGCGCCTGTGCAGCCAGAGCGGCCTGCGCAGCGCGACGCTCGGCTTCGCGCTGCTCGGCGAGCCGACGCGCAGCCTCGCGCGCTGCGGCCTCGCGCGCCCTGCGCACCAGGGTATCGATGACCTTGGCCAGGCGCTGCTCGTCCTGCTGCAGCGTGCTGACCTGCTTCTTCTGGTCCTGCAACTGGCGCGAAACCTCCGCCAGCGCCTGTTTGCGCCGCGCCTGCACGGCTTCGAGCTCGGCCTGCCGACTGCGCTGCGTAGCCTCGAGCGCCACCAGGCCGTCACGGCGCGACTGGATCTCGGCGGCACGCGCCGCCGTCTCGCGCAAGTCTGTGCGCAGGCCATCGATCAGCCCCAGGCGCGCGCGCCCCAGATGTTCGAGATAGTGCGCGTCACGCGCAAGCTGGTTCGGATCCCGCGCGGACAGCAGCGGCGCCACGCCATCGGCACCGCCATGCACGTAGTGACGCCTCAACCACTCCGCGAGTTCGCCACGCCGAGCCTCGATACGCTGCTCCGTGGCACGCTGTTCCGCCTCGAGCAGGCGGAGCATCTTCTCCACCTCACGGCGCTCGCCCTCGATGCGGGCAAGCTCCCGGCGGACGCGCGACACGCCGCGTTCGGCCTCGACCACCGCCTCGGCAGCGCCGGAGCGCACCTGCTCGGTACGGGCGATGTCCTGCTGAAGATCCTGGATACGCTTCTTGAGGTCTTCGAGATCGGAGCGGCGCTCCACGATCTCGCCCCCCGACTGAGCCTGTGCTGCCGCGGGCGACGAGAGCACGGCGCCGATACAGGCCAGCGCCAGTCCCGCCAGCATTGCCCTGGAGCGATCACGCATATTCGCTTCGACGCCCGGCACGAGAGTTCGGTTTCCCCGGATACGGGAAGCAATGCACGTACATCAGAATGCGCCTTCGTCCACCTGCAATAATCGTCGCCAACAGCGGCCACCCCTGCATCAGGGCAACACGTTATTTTATACTAGCGCTTTCCAATGAGCCGACTTCATCGTGAACAATGACGACATATTCGCCCTCATCGACAAGCACGAGCACATCGAAACCGCTGCTCGCGCCCTGAAGGCGATCGCCCATCCGCTGCGCCTCAAGATCCTGTGCGTGCTCGGCGAAGGCGAGGAGTGCGTCCAGGACATCGTCGATGCGGTCGGCACCTCGCAGAGCAACATCTCCCAGCATCTTGCCATCCTTCGCGACAAGGGCGTGCTGCAGACACGCAAGGACGCCAACCGGGTCTACTACCGGGTAGGCGACCAACGCACCCTGCAGCTGATCGTCCTGATGCGCGAGGTCTTCTGCGGCGTAGAACCCGGCAAGAGCTGACCCCAACCGAACCCAACAGACGGAGCACCCCCTTTCGTGGATTTTCTGCAGCAGAACTGGTACTGGGCCGCCCTCGCAGCCCTCTCGGGCACCTGGCTCATGGTCGACATAATCCGCAACCGCGGCGACAAGAGCCAACTCTCGCCGATCGAGGCGACGCTCCTTGTGAACCGTGAAGACGCGGTGATCATCGATGTGCGCGAACAAGGCGAATATGCCCAGGGCCATATTCCCAACGCGCGCCACATCCCGCTCGGCGAGCTCGAGCGCCGCAGCAAGGAGATGGACAAGTACAAGAGCCATCCTGTGATCCTGTGCTGCGCCACCGGCAGCCGCTCCAGCACAGCGATCAAGCAACTCCGCCAGGCGGGCTTCGAAAAGCTCTACAACCTGCGCGGCGGCATGATGGAATGGCAGAAGGCCGGCCAGCCGGTCAGCAAGAAGCGCAAATGAGCACTCAGCCCCGCGTCCGCATGTATGCGACCGCCACCTGCCCCTACTGCATCCGGGCAGAGCAGCTTCTTCTGCACAAGGGCGTCGGCGAGTTCGACAAGATCCGCGTGGACCTCGACCCTGCGCGCCGCGAAGAAATGATGAAGGCAAGCGGGCGGCGAACGGTTCCACAGATCTTCATTGGCGACTACCATGTCGGTGGCTGCGACGACCTCCTCGCACTCGACCGCGCAGGCAAGCTCGATGCATTGCTGCGTGGCGAGCCTGCCTGAAGCACGGACCAGCGCAACCGCCCTTTACTGAACGAACCCTGAACGGACTCTCATCCATGTCGGAAAATACCCAACCCGTCTTCTCCATCGAAAAGCTGTACGTAAAGGACCTCTCGCTCGAGGTTCCCGGCGCACCGCAGATCTTCCTCGAACGCGAGAGCCCGCAGATCAACGTTCAGCTGCGCACTTCCGGGCAGGCGGTCGACGAGGGCGTCTATGAGGTTGCGCTGACCGTCACCGTAAGCGCGAAGATCGGCGAGGACCGCACCCTGTTCCTCGTCGAAGTGGCCCAGTGCGGCATCTTCCAGATCCGCAATCTGCCCGAAGCCGATCTCGAGCCGGTGATGATGATCGGCTGCCCGAACATTCTCTTCCCGTATGCCCGCGAAGCGGTTTCCGACGCCGTCACCCGCGCCGGCTTCCAGCCCGTGCTGCTGTCGCCGGTCAACTTCGAGGCGCTCTACCAGGCGCAGCGCCAGCAGGCCAGCCAGGGCGCGCCTGCCGAAGTCCCCATTCAGTGAGACCACGCTCATGAACGCCGGGCATCGCAGGACCGCACACTGGCAGACCGGGCTACGGTTCCTGTCGGTGCTTGTCGCGAGCGCGGCCCCGGCCATGGCGAGCGCCCAGGCGATCGAGTTCCGCTCGCTCGGCGAGGAGGCAGTCGTCCGCGACGCACCCTCGCCGCAAGGGCGACAGCTGTTCGTGCTGCGTGCAGGCACACCGCTCGAGATCATCGTCACTCAGGACGGCTGGGTACGGGTGCGCGACCCTGAAGGCAGCCTGAGCTGGATTGAAGGCCATGTGCTCGTGCCGCGACGCACCGTGATGGTGTCCGTGGAACGCGCAAGCATCCGCCGGGAAGCTCGCGAGGATGCAGCCGTGAGCTTCGAAGCCACGCGAAACGTCGTGCTCGATCTCGTCGAACCGGCAGCGGTGGGCTGGGCGCGCGTGCGCCATCGCGACGGCGTCGAGGGCTACGTGCGCGTGAGTGAGGTGTGGGGCCTGTGAAGCGCTGCCGCATTACCGTTTTCGGCGCGGGCGCCTGGGGCACCGCGCTCGCCCAGGCTTTCAGCGCCAGCCACGACGTCTGCCTGTGGGGCCGCGACCGCGTACATCTCGGCGAGATGGCGGATCGCCGCGAAAACCTGCGATACCTGGCGGGCGTTCGGCTACACGACGCCTTGGCCATCGAACCCGATTTTGAAACGGCGGCACACCGCGCCGACCTTCATCTCGTCGTGACCCCGCTGTCCGGGCTGCGTGACACCGCACGCCAGCTCCACCGCCTGCAGCCGGCGACCCCGCTGCTATGGGCCTGCAAAGGCTTCGAGGCGGGTACCGGCCTGCTCCCGCACGAGATCGTGGCCGAAGAGCTCGGTACGGATGCGCCGTGCGGGGTTCTGACTGGCCCGAGCTTCGCCGCAGAGGTCGCACGCGGACTGCCTGCCGCCATCACCCTGGCTGCCCACGACCCCGCCTTTGCCCGCCACTGGATCGGAGCGCTGCATCAACCGCGCCTGCGCCTGTACGCCAACACCGACCTCGTCGGCTGCGAAATCGGCGGCGCGGTCAAGAATGTGATGGCAATTGCTGCGGGGGTCTCCGACGGCATGGGCTTCGGCCTCAATGCCCGTGCCGCGCTCATTACGCGCGGACTGGCCGAAATCGCCCGCCTCGCCCAGGCGCTGGGCGGTCGCGCGGAAACGCTGATGGGCCTTGCCGGCATGGGCGACCTGATCCTGACCTGCACCGGCGACCTTTCACGCAACCGGCGTGTCGGCCTCGCCCTGGCTGCCGGAAAGACGCTGGACGACATCCTGCGCGAACTTGGTCATGTTGCCGAAGGGGTATCGACGGCGCGCGAAGTGGTGGGGCTCGCCCATCGCCACGCCATCGAGATGCCGATCTGCGAGGCGATCGACGCCCTGCTCCACCACGGCCTCAATGCTCGCAAGGCGGTTGAGCTGCTGCTCGCCCGCGACCCCCGCGACGAGTAACCCGCATGGACCGCGCAGTGCTACGGGCCGCATCGGCTCGGCGCCGTAGCATGCGACGTCGATCCGCAGCCTTTGGGCGCTAAACCGCGAGCGCCCCGGCAAAATCGTGCTGGCGCCAGGCCTCATAGGTCACGATCGCGACCGAGTTCGAAAGATTCACGCTGCGATTGGTCGGGCGCATCGGGATGCGAATGCGCTGCTCCGGCGCGAACGTATCCAGAACGGCGTCGGGCAAGCCCCTGCTTTCGGGACCGAAGATGAGAACATCGCCGGGCAGCCAAGCCACCTTGTCATGACGTAGCGTTCCGCGCGTAGTGAGGGCGAACATCCGGCGACCAGCAAGCGCCTCCAGGCAATGCGCCCAATCGTGGTGTACGCTCACGCAGGCGAGGTCGTGGTAGTCGAGCCCGGCCCGGACCAACTGCTTGTCCGTAAGGTCGAAACCAAGCGGTTCGACCAGATGCAGGCGGCAGCCGCTGTTGGCCGCGAGGCGGATCACATTGCCGGTATTGGGCGGAATCTCGGGCTGGTAGAGGACGATCTCGAACATCGGGGCGAACGCGAAAACGGAGAGGATATCGGGCGCGCACTGTACCGCAGCACGGCCTGTTCAGTAAGGGGCGGGGGTACGCGCGACCACCAGGTTGCCGACCCAGGCAGCACCGCACAACTTGAGACAGCGTGCAAGTTCGTCGAGGGTAGCGCCCGTAGTCATCACGTCATCCACCACGATGACCCGCTTGCCATTGAGTGCGGTGTCGCAGCCGAAAGCGCCGCGCGGATTGCGCAAGCGTGCCGCGCGGTCCAGGCCGGCCTGCGGCTCGGCGTTGCGCACCTTGGCGACAAGGGCGAGCGCGAGCGGCAAGCCCCTTGCTCTCGCATAGGGGCGTGCGATCTCGACTGCCTGGTTGAACCCACGCTCGGCCAGGCGCAGCGGATGCAATGGCATCGGCAATACCAGGTCCGCATCGCCGCCGAAGTCGCGCGCAAGCGCGATGAGCGCATCGGCAAAGAATGATGCCAGCGCGAGTTGATGCCGATACTTGAGCGCATGCACCATCGCATCGACAGGGAATGCGAAATCGTACAGGGCGCGTGTCGCATCGAACACGGGAGGCGTACGCTGACAGGCTGCGCACTCGGCCCCCGCCAGCCCCGGCAAGGCGCAACGCGGGCACGCCGTTGCGGGACGCCGCGGCAACTCTGCAACGCAGTGCTCGCACACAGCCTGGCCACCCGCATTCGCTCCGCAGACGAAGCAATCCTGCGGCGCAAGGACGTCGGCGACGCGTTGCCACAGGGCGAGCAGATCAAGCGCGGAGTTTGACAAGTTTTCTTCCGATGAAAGAACATGCGCACCTCGCAATTACAGCCCGGAATGCCGCTCATGACAACGGTGTCGAAGCCGCCAGACCGCAACCCGCAGCGATGAGCACCGATACCGCCCCGGTCTTCGCGCTCGACCGCGCACTACTGCGCCGCCGCTGCGAGCGCGCAGCGAGCACGGTCGACGGCGCCGACGTCCTTGCCCGCGAAGTCGCACGGCGAATGGATGAGCGTCTCGACTACATACGCATCGCGCCGCGGCGCATCCTCGACCTCGGCTGCGGCACCGGCGCAGACCTCGCCCGCCTCAGCGCACGCTTCCCCGAGGCAAGTGTACTCGCCGCCGACTTTTCCCCCGCCATGCTGGCCCGGGCCGGCGCGCGCACGCGCGCGAACACCACGAGTGGTCGCGGCCTGCTCGACCGCCTCTTCGGCAGGCATCCCGCAACCCCACTGCCGCACCTGGTGGCCGACGCTGCAGCGCTGCCGCTGGCGCGAGCGAGCCTGGGCCTGATCTGGTCCAACCTCATGCTGCCCGCGCTGACCGACCCTTTGCCGGTATTCAAGGAGGCCCACCGCAGCCTCGAGGTGGGCGGACTGCTGATGTTCTCCACCCTCGGTCCCGACACGCTGCGCGAACTGCGTGCGACCCTGCCGACCACTCACGGCGAACGCGTTCACCGCTTCATCGACATGCACGACCTCGGCGACGCCCTTGTGCAAGCCGGTTTCTCCGACCCGGTGATGGACATGGAAGTGCTGACCCTCACCTACACCGATCTCGACACCCTGTTCGCCGACCTGCGTGCCTGCGGCGCACGCAACGCGGCGACGAACCGCCCGCGCGGCCTGTCCGGGCGCAGCGGCTGGCAAGCCGCGCGCGCCGCATACGAGCGCCTGCGCAAGGACGGCCGACTGCCCGCAACCTTCGAGATCATCCAGGGCCATGCCTGGAAAACGGCAGCGAAGACCACCGACGATGGCCGCAGCATCGTGCGGTTCCAGCCTCGCCACGGCGGACGCTGACCCCGACACGGAAGCCGAACAAGATGCCCCGCACCCCGATCTGGCTATTCGACCTCGACAACACCCTGCACAACGCCAGCCCGCACATCTTCCCGCACATCAACCGCAGCATGACGGACTATCTCGAGCAGCACCTCGGGCTGGCCCGCGGCGAGGCCAACGCCTTGCGCACACACTACTGGCACCGCTACGGCGCCACGCTGCTCGGCCTGATGCGCCACCACGGCACCGATCCACGCCATTTCCTGCACGAAACTCACCGCTTCGACCGCCTGCACGAAATGATGGTATTCGATCGCGCCCTGCGCGGCATGCTGCGCAAACTGCCCGGTCGGCGCTTCGTGTTCTCCAACGCACCCCGCCATTATGCCAACGCCGTCCTCGACATCATGGGCGTGTCCGATCTGTTCGAGACAGTGATCGGCATCGAGGACCTGGACTTCCACCCCAAACCCGGCATTCGCGCCTATCGCAGCCTGCTGAGTTCGCACCGTCTCAACCCGGCGCACTGCATCATGCTCGAAGACTCGGCGGTGAATCTGCGCACGGCCAAGCGCCTGGGCATGCGCACGGTGCTGGTTGGCCGGGGTCTGCGCACGCCGGGATATGTGGATCTGAAGCTGGCCTCGATCCTAGACCTGCGCCGACGCCTCGGCGCCCTGCTTGCCTGAGGCGATCAGACCGCGGAGCGACGCATGTAGAGCGCCCCTGCACCGTACCCACACGGCAACTCAGCACCATCGGCAGCAAAACCAAGCCCGCGCCAGAAATCGATCGCATCGGCGAGCGCGACCAAGCCGAGAGCCTGCAGATGGCTCGCCCGAGACCAGGCCTGCACCTTGCCGAACAAGGCCCGTCCAAGGCCCAGCCCGCGTGCTGCGGGCGACACCGCGAGATCGTGCAGGAAGCCCTGCTCGAGGACGTCCGGCAGGCGCTCGATCGGCGAATGCAGGCGAGGAACACCCGACGACCAGGGGTGAGCAAAGACATAGCCGAGTGCCTTATCCCCATGCTCGGCAAACCAGCACGCAGCGGGCGCGAGTGCGAGCTTGCGGGCGAACACCTCGGCGTCCTCCTGGTAATCGTCGCCGTAGGCGAGGCGCTGAATTGCCAGCACCGCGCCAAGGTCAGCCTGCCGCATCGGTCGCAGCGTCACGCCGTTTGCGACCTCCTCCATCTCCATCCACCCACTCACGTGCCGGCTTTCATCCAGCGCGCGGCGTCGAGCGCGTAGTAAGTGAGGATGCCATCCGCGCCCGCGCGCTTGAAGGCAAGCAGCGCCTCGAGCGCGCACGCCTTCTCGTCGAGCCAGCCATTGGCCGCAGCCGCCTTGAGCATCGCATACTCGCCGCTGACCTGATAAACGTAGGTCGGCACCTCGAGCTCCTGCTTGACCCGCCGCACGATATCGAGATAAGGCATGCCCGGCTTCACCATGAACATGTCCGCCCCCTCTGCGATGTCGAGCGCAACCTCACGGATCGCCTCGTCGCTGTTGGCCGGATCCATCTGGTAGGTGTACTTGTTGCCCTTGCCCAGGTTGCCCGCGGAACCGACGGCATCACGGAAAGGGCCGTAGAAGCTCGAGGCATATTTGGCCGAGTAGGCGAGGATGCGCGTGTGGATGTGCCCGCCCGCATCGAGCTCGGCACGGATGCGCCCGACCCGCCCATCCATCATGTCGGAGGGTGCCACCACGTCCGCGCCCGCCTGTGCATGGCACAGCGCCTGCTTCGCCAGCGCCTCGAGCGTCTCGTCGTTCATGACATAGCCGCGCGGGTCTGCAGGATCGATCAGGCCATCCTGGCCGTGGCTGGTGTAGGGATCGAGCGCGACATCGGTGATCACACCAAGCTCGGGAAAACGCGCCTTGAGGGCCTGGACGGTGCGCGGCACAAGACCATCGGGATTCCACGCCTCCTCAGCCCCCTCGGTCTTGCCTGCGGCATCGATGACTGGAAACAGCGCCAACGCCGGCACACCCAGCGCCACCGCCTCCTCGGCCACCTTCAGCAGGCGGTCGATCGACACCCGCTCCACGCCAGGCATGGACGGCACGGCCTCGCTGCGCGCGCTGCCATCGAGGACGAAAACCGGGTAGATGAGGTCGTCCGCAGTCAGCACATGCTCGCGCATCAATCGCCGCGAAAAATCGTCACGACGCATGCGGCGCATGCGGATCGAGGGGAATGCTCCAGTCGGTCGCATAGTGTGTTCTCGCTGTTTTCGCAAATTCTCAAAGGCTGCCCGGGCAGTGGCCGCGGAACTTCCGGCGGAAGTCATGCATCTTAGCAAGCAGATGGCGCCCGGCCGCTTGCCGGCCATCTCCCGCTTCACCTCCCTGAGCGGGTGCCTCACGCCCCGTGAGGCATTTTTGGCCCCCGACTAAGTCCCCTGGTCGGGGGCTTTTGTTTCCTCTCCAGCTTCATCGGGGGGCGCAGCCTCCCCGTTGAGCCAGCCACCGATCACCCTCTCCGCCTCCTCCACGCCGCTCTTCTTCAAGCTCGAAAAGAGTTGCACGGTAACGAGCGGACCGAGCGGACGCAGCTGCGCTCGCACATCCTGCAAGGTGGCCGCAGCCGCGCCACGCGACAGCTTGTCGCTCTTGGTCAGCAGGACATGCATCGGTCGCCCGGTGCCAGCGAACCAGTTGATCATCTGGCGATCGAGCGGCGTGAGCGGGTGGCGCGAGTCCATGATGAGCACCAGGCCGATGAGGCTCTCGCGCTTCTTCAGGTAGGTCTCGATCAGGCCTTGCCAGTCACGCCTGACCTTCTCCGGGACGGCCGCGTAACCGTAGCCCGGCAGGTCGACGAGCAGCGCGCCATTGTTCAGACGAAAGAAGTTGATGAGCTGGGTACGCCCAGGCGTCTTCGACACGTAAGCCAGGCGGACGTGTCCGGCGAGCGTATTGATCGCGCTCGACTTGCCGGCATTGGAACGCCCCGCGAAGGCAACCTCCGGCCCGGAGGGCGGAGGCAGGCCGGATGGCTTGGCGATCGAGATCTCGAATTGTGCGTTGCGGAAAATTGGCATGAAGAATCGGCCGGAAAAGCCGGGTGGCTGCGGGATAAACCCCACTTCGCATCGCGCAAGCGGGGTTTCGTGTTATAGAATACCGCGTTTGAAATAATCACTCACGGCTTTCCGAGGACATCATGATCAAGCGTTCCCTGCTGCTCTCGTCGTTGTTGCTGGTCGCCGGCAGCCTCCAGGCTCAGGACCAGGCTCCGGACCTCGCCAAGGCGAAACAGACCGCCGAAACGCTCTGCGCGGCCTGTCACGGCGCCGATGGCAACAGCCAGCTCTCGGCCAACCCGAAGATCGCCGGGCAGCATGAAGACTACCTCTTCAAGCAACTGCGCGAATTCAAGGGCTGGAACGGCAACACCCCGGCGCGTGAAAACGCAGTCATGTCGGCCATGGTCGCCGGCCTCGAGGAAGACGACATGCGGGCGCTGGCACGCTACTACGCCTCCTTCGAGCTGCAGCCCGAGCCGGCCAAGAACCTCGACACCATCGAGCGCGGCCGTGCCATCTGGCGTGCCGGCATCGCCGACAAGGGCGTGCCTGCCTGCGCAGCCTGTCACGGCCCCGCCGGCGCCGGCATGCCTGCACAGTACCCGCGCCTGTCCGGGCAGTTCGCCGAGTACACCGAAGCGCAGATGAAGTCCTTCCGCGACGGCGTTCGCCACAACGACCCGAACAGCATGATGCGCATGATTGCGCTCAAGATGACCGATGCGGAAATCAAGGCCGTTTCGGACTACGCTGCCGGCCTGCGCTAAGCAACTGCAGTCCGCGGCAACGGGGGCGGCTCACCCGCTCTGGTTGCCGCGGCGGGCCGCAGCCCTGCCCTCCTTGAGCGCCGCAGCCCTCCCTTCCGGCTGGTTTCCAGCCCCTCGGCGCCGATTCCTCGGTCCGCTCCAGCCGTCCCAGGTGAGCCCTGCGCTGCTGGCTCCGCGCGCGTGCGGCGCCGCTCCGGTGAGCCTCTGCGCCCGGATTGCGCCGCCTGAGATCGCCGTACCGCCCCGCTTTCGAGTCCGCATGCAGAGGCGACGGCGGCGCCCCGCCCACGATCACGCTGGCGACCTGCCGCACGCCAGACCCATGACGCCGAAGGCCGGCCCTCACTCAGGACCACGACAGCCATGAATTCCTCCAGCACAAGCGCCGATCCCGCACGCAGCTTTCTGTCGGTCGATACGGCACGCGCAGCCATAATGGACTCACTCTCTCCGCTGTGCGGCTGGGAAAAAGTGGCCGTGCGAGCGGCGCTTGGCCGCGTACTGCGTACCGACGTCATCGCCCCTTACAACGTACCTTCGCATGACAACTCGGCGATGGACGGGTACGCGATCCGTGCTGCAGATCTCGATGCGGGCACCGACACCGCGCTCGCCGTGGTCGGCACGGCCTACGCCGGACGACCGTTCTCGGGCATCGTCGGCGCGGGCCAGGCAGTGCGCATCATGACGGGCGCTTCGATCCCGCAAGGCGCGGACACCATCGTCGTGCAGGAGGTCGTGCGCCGCAGCGACGACCGGGTCTTCGTGCCTGCAGGCCAGAAGAAGGGCCAGAACCTTCGCCGCGCAGGCGAGGATCTCGCCGAAGGTGGGGTCGCCCTTGCCGCGGGCCGGCGCTGCGGCCCGGCGGAACTCGGCCTGATCGCCTCCCTGGGCATTGCCGAAGTGGATGTATACCGGCCACTGCGCGTGGCTTTTTTCTCCACCGGCGACGAGATCGCCTCGATCGGCCGGCCGCTCTGCCCTGGCGAGGTCTATGACAGCAACCGCTACACCCTCTTCGGCGCACTGTCCCGGCTGGGCTGCGACTTGATTGACATGGGGGTCATCCCCGACCGGCCCGATGCGCTGGAGGCGGCCTTTCGCGACGCGTCGGAAGCGGCCGACGTAATCATCACCAGCGGCGGCGTCTCGGTGGGAGAGGCGGACTTCATCCGCGAGATGATGGCGCGCATGGGCGAGGTCGCGTTCTGGAAGCTGGCGATCAAGCCTGGACGGCCGATGGCCTTCGGCCGCATCCGCAATGCAGTGCTGTTCGGACTCCCGGGCAACCCGGTCGCCGTCATGGTCACCTACTTTCAGTTCGTCCAGGACGCGTTGCTCAAGCTCATGGGCGTCACCCCGCTGCCACCCGCCCAGCGCTTTGCCGTCCAGGCGGCCTTCAGCCTGCGCAAGCAGCCAGGACGTACCGAGTACCTGCGCGGACGCCTGCAGCACGACGGCTCAGCATGCTCGGTCGCCCTCGCCGGCGCTCAGGGCTCGGGCGTGCTCAGCTCGATGTCGGAGGCCGACTGCTTCGTCGTCCTTCCCGACGACTGCCTGTCGGTGCAACCGGGCGACACCGTTTACGTTCAACCCTTCCACGGCCTGCTCTGAGCAGCCATCCTCCCGGACTCCAAGCCATGACCCAGGACGAACTCAAGAAAGCCGCCGCCCATGCCGCGCTGGACTACATCACCGAGGGCACCATCGTCGGCGTCGGCACCGGCTCGACGGTCAACCACTTCATCGACGCCCTCGCCGGCATGCGTGAACGCATCCGCGGCGCCGTATCGAGCTCCGAGGCGAGTTCGGCCCGCCTGCGCGCGCACGGCATCGACGTGTTCGATCTGAACAGCATCGACACCCTCCCTGTATACGTCGATGGCGCCGACGAGATCGACGCAGGCTTCGCCATGATCAAGGGCGGCGGCGGCGCCCTGACACGCGAGAAGATCGTCGCCGCGGTTGCCGAGCGCTTCGTGTGCATCTGCGACGCCAGCAAGCGCGTCGACGTGCTTGGCCGCTTCCCGCTACCGGTCGAGGTGATCCCGATGGCGAGCAGCCATGTCGCCCGTGCGCTGCGGCGCCTGGGCGGCGAGCCTCGCATGCGCGAGGGCTTCGTGACCGATAACGGCAACCTGATCCTCGACGTCCACGGCCTGTCGATCGATGCCCCGATCGAGATGGAAGCGCGCATCAACCAGATCGTCGGCGTCGTCACCAACGGCCTGTTCGCCGAGCGCGGCGCCGACATCCTGCTGCTGGCAACCGCCGGCGGCGTCGAGCGCTACGTTCGATAGGGCGGAGCAAATCAGGACGGCAAGAGCAGGATGAAACAAAAGCTTAACAAATGCCTGCTAGCCTTCCATTTCTTCCGACTGGACCATGGCAACAATGACTCAACACACTCTCAAGCAGTTCGACGTCGAACTCGAAGAAATCCGCCGCGGCGTACTGCAGATGGGCGGTCTGGTCGAAACCCAGGTCGCACGCGCGCTGGAAGGCCTGGCAAGTGGCGACCTGGCCCTGCTGGATGCGGTTACAGCGGGAGACAAGGAAGTCAACCTGGCACAGATCCAGCTCGATGACGAATGCAGCCGGCTCATCGCCCGGCGCCAACCTGCCGCCACCGACCTGCGCTTCGTACTGTCGGCAATCAAGGCCGTGGCCGACCTCGAGCGCATCGGAGACGAAGCCAAGAAGATCGCGAAGGCAGCCCGCCGCCTGCATTCGGCCGACGTACCTTTCACGCCGCGCGTGGGCCTGAGCCAGTCCGCTCAACTCGTGCTCGAGATGCTGCGTACCGCGCTCGACGGCTTCGCCCGCGCAGACGCCAGCCACGCTCAGGAGATCAAGCTCAAGGACGCCGAGGTCGACACCCAGTTCAAGGGCACGATGCGCCAGCTCATCACCTACATGATGGAAGATCCGCGCACCATCACCAGCAGCCTGGAGACGCTGTTCATCGCCAAGTCGATCGAGCGCATCGGTGATCACGCGATGAACGTCGCCGAGCACGTCGTCTATATGGTGAGCGGCGAAGACGTCCGCTTCGAAAACACGCAAGCCGTGCTCGGCGGAAAGCACTGAGCGGCCGCACGAATCGAAGCCGCGGTAAAAGAAAAACGGGGATGCGCAGGCATCCCCGTTTTTTCTTGCCGATCGCCCGGGTTCAGTTGCTGGGCGGTACGTAGCCTGAGACCTGATCCGCGCCACCTTCGAAGAAGTGCTTCTCCATCTGTTCGGCGAGGTACTTGCGCGCGCGCGCATCCATCAGGTTGAGGCGGTTCTCGTTGATCAGCATGGTCTGGTACTTGACCCACTGCTGCCATGCCTCTTTCGAAACGCTCTCGAAGATGCGCTTGCCGAGCGCGCCCGGAACCGGCGGAAGGTCCAGACCTTCGGCCTCACGACCGAGCTTCACGCAGTTGACCATGCGAGCCATCTTTCAATCCTCTCTGCTGTCGGGTTCATTGATACACGAAGCCCCGATTCTAGCCGATTCGGCGCAAACCCTAGGCGCCCATCCGTCCCGACACCGTCGCGCGGTTGCGCCCCTCGCTCTTGGAGCGGTAGAGCGCCTCGTCGGCCGCCGCCACGAGCGCGTCACCACGTCGGGCATTTGCCGGGAAGCGCGCAATGCCCACGCTCGCGGTAACACCCACTTCATCACCCTCGAAGCAGAATCGCGACGCCGCGACCGTCTCGAGCAAACGGTGCGAAAGCTCGAGCAACTCATCAATGCTCGCATCGGGCACAAGCAGGGCAAATTCGTCGCCACCGATACGGAAAAGCAGTTCGTTCCTGCGCACGATGCGCCCGAGCGCCCGTGCAAGTCCAACGAGCACCTCGTCTCCGGCCTGGTGCCCGAATGAGTCGTTGATGGGCTTGAAGCCATCGAGATCGAAAGCGAGCAGGCCCACTGCCGAATGTCGCCGCTCAGCGTCCGCGAGCAAGCGCTCGAGCTCCTCGTGGAAACGGCGGCGATTGTAGAGCCCGGTCAGTTCGTCGCGCACCGCCAGCTCCACCAACTGCCGCGAGGTCCGGCGTGCCTCGCTCACGTCCTCGTAGATCCACACCCGGCCGATACCTCGCCCCTGCTCCCCCCCCTGCACGACGGCCGAGCGATCGGTCACCACACGACCATCAGCGAATACGAACTCGTGCTCCTCGCTTGCGGATTCCCGGCCACCCACCACCGCATCGATATGACCGAAGTACGCTTCAGGATCTGCCAGCACGTGCGCGGCCTGGCGCTTGAGCACGGCCTCCCTGCTGCCGACCAGCTCCGTAGCGGGCGGATAGGCCCAGATTTCGAGCATGGCGCGGTTGTGGTAAAGCACGCGACGGTCATGATCGATGAACAGGATCCCCAAGCGGATCAGATTCAGGAGGGCCGACAAACGCTGGCGCTCGTCGTTGCTGCGCAACAGGTAGTGCTCACGCAGGGCCTGAGCGCGGCGCAACTCGGCCACCGTCTCGAGCAATGCGTACTCGGCCTCCTTGCGCGCCTGGATATCTTCGGCTGACAGGCGCAGGCCGCCAGCCCGACGCCGCCAGTGCATGGCGACCCACACCACCCGCCCATCGCGCGCCACCAGACGCAACTCGAAATCCTGCGGCAAGCCGGTGTCGAGCACCTGCCTGGCCATGCGCCGACAGAAATCGCGATCCGACTCGTGGAGCAGGAACGCAAAGAAGTCCCCGGCCGCAATGCAGTCGGCAGGCGCCTGCGCGGTGAGCCGGCCAATCGAGGGACTGATCCAGGTCAGACGCAGCGCCTCGTCGAACAAGGCTTCGACGCCGTGAACGCCCTCGGCCAGCTCGCGCAGGCTGGCGAGCTCATCGTCCCGGTCCAGCTTGCGCCCCCAGATCATAAGGTCTTGACGAACACCTTCGAGCGCCGCTGAAGGTTGTAGAGCTCGCGCTTCTGGCGCGGCAGCGCCTCCGGGCCGATCTCGCTGAAGCCGCGCTCGCGGAACCAGTGTGCGGTGCGCGTGGTGAGCACGAACAGGCGCTCCAGGCGCTGCAGGCGCGCCCGCCGCTCGATGCGCCGCAGCAGCTGGTCGCCAAGCCCGGCTCGGCGATACTCGGGCATGACCGCCAGGCAGGCGAGTTCGGCGGCGTTTTCCTCGCTGAACGGATAAAGCGCTGCGCAGCCGACCAGAACACCATCGTGTTCGACCACGGTGAAGCGTTCGATCTCTTGTTCCAGCAGTTCACGCCCGCGCCTGACCAGGGTGCCGTCGGCCTCCATCGGCGATATCAACGACACCAGCGCCGCCACGTCGTCCACCGAGGCCTCACGCAGGCGGAACAGCGGGTCGCGCGACACCACCGTACCGACGCCGGCATGGGTGAAGAACTCAAGCAGCAGGCCGCCGTCGAGGTCGCGATCGATGAGGTGGCAGCGTGCAACACCCTTGCGCACTGCACGAATCGCACTCGGCAGGAAGAAGTGCAGGTCCTCGGTCAGGCCTTCGCCAGTGTCGAGCTTGCGCTGGGCCTCGTCCGCGGTGACCGACTCGATGAGCAGGCCTGCCTCGTCAAGCAAGCCAGGGGCGTCGCACAGGTAAATGAGCTTCTCGGCCTTGAGTGCGACCGCCACCGCCTCGGCCACTTCTTCCATGGCCAGATTGAAGATCTCGCCGGCCGGCGACACGCCGAGCGGCGTGATGAGCACAACGTTCTGCTGGTCGAGGTCGGCGTTGATCTCGTCGGCGATGATCTTGCGCACGGCGCCGGTGTACTGGTAATCGACGCCTTCCATCACCCCGACTGGCCGCGCGGTGATGAAGTTGCCACCGGTCACGCGCATATAGCTGCCGGCCATCGGGGTATTGGGCAAGCCCTGGGAGAGCAGCGCCTCGACCTCGAAGCGGGTCACCGCCATGGCCGACTTGACGCACTCGAGCGCCTCTGCATCGGTGACGCGCAAACCGTGGTGGAAGCGCGACTCCAGGCCGCGACGAGCAAGCTCGGCGTCGATCTGGGGACGCGCGCCATGCACCAGCACGAGGCGGATGCCGAGCGCCGCGAGAAGGTTGCAGTCGTAGGCGAGGCTTTGTGCGCGCTCCCCGGCTGCCACCTCGCCACCGAATCCGACGACGAAGGTACGGCCGCGAAAGGCGTGGATATAAGGCGCCGCGCCGCGCACCCAGGCGACAAACTGAGCCGTGGCGTCATCGACCCGCGGCACGGTGGGAGAGGAAGAAGTAGATCCGGGGCTGGCGTTGTTGTTTTCGGCGCTCACACATTCACCGCTGCTGAAGCCGGGCGTGCGCGCGGGCTGCCCGGCCAAATGGAATTGATGCCGGAATTCTAGCCCGGATCCTCCGCCGCAGCGCGGCCCTCGCCGCCGAAAGGGCGGTGCAGCGCGCTAATCGGCCTTGTACGGCCCCGCACCAAGCCCGATCGGCGCCGGTGCGGCAGCGACCAGCCGGGAGAAGATCTGCGCAAAGTCCTCCTCGCCTGCCCTGGCGCCCGCGCGCGCGCCGCTCAAGGGATCATCGGCAATGAAGCCGGCATTGGCCCTGTCCCAGTCCTCGGCGGTGAAGTACTTGCGGATCAGCGGCAGCACCTCACGCTCCTCGGTGATCATGTGGCTGCGGTAGAAGGCCGCATAGTCCTCGAAAGCACGCTTGAAAGCCTCGAATCCGCCCGTGGGGTCCTGCGCGTAGCCCTTGACCGCAGCGTCCAGCACGGCGATGCGCGCCTCGGCTTGAGCGTGCTCGGCTTCGAGACGGTCGAGCGCGGCATCGGCATCATGCGTGAGTGCGCGCAGCGGCCCGAAGAGGAACTCGTCTTCCTTCGGGTGGTGGCGCCTTTCGGGGTAGGCATCGAGGTAGTGCACCATCGCCTCGAGCAACTTGTGGTCGGGCTGCAGGCGGCCCGCACCGATCTCGCCGATCATGTGGCGGATGGCGTGGATGATCGCCGCCAGCGACTGGTGTTCGTCCATCAGGATGCGCATCGCGTCCATGGTCTGGTCCTTTTCCGTGGGGAGCTGAGGGCGGGTGGCTCAGGTCGACAGCATCGCCTGGTGCTTGCCGCCGAGCCCGAGGTAGGCCTCGATCACGCGCGGGTCGTCCGCGAGTTCGTGCGCCGGGCCCTGCATGGCGATCTGGCCGGTCTCGAGCACATAGGCGTAGTCGGCCACCTGCAGCGCGGCGCGCGCGTTCTGCTCGACAAGCAGGATCGACACGCCGCGCCGGCGCAGCTCGCTGATGATGCGGAAGATCTCGCGCACGATCAGCGGCGCCAGCCCCAGGCTGGGCTCGTCGAGCATCAGCAGCTTGGGCTTGGCCATCAGCGCGCGGCCCACCGCCAGCATCTGGCGCTCGCCGCCCGACATGGTGCCGGCGGCCTGGTCGCGACGCTCCTTCAGGCGCGGGAAGAGGGCGTACACCTCTTCGAGCGTCTGCGCGTGGTCGCGCTTGCCCATGCGATAGCGCTGGAAGGCGCCCAGCACCAGGTTGTCCTCGACGCTCATCTCGCCGAAGAGCTCGCGCTTCTCGGGCACCAGCGTCATGCCGCGCGCGACCATGCGCTCGACCTCGGGCACGCCTTCCACGCTGCCGTCGAAGGCGACCTGGCCGCGCGAGCCGAGCACGCCCATGATCGCCGACAGCATCGTCGTCTTGCCCGCGCCGTTGGGGCCGATCACGGTGACGATCTGGCCCTCGCCGACGGTGAGGCTGGCGTCGGTGAGCGCCTCGACCTTGCCGTAGGACACGCACAGGTCCTTGACCTCGAGCACCGGGTTCTTCGCGCCCGCGTTCGAGGGCGCGGCGCCGCCTTGCATCTGCTTTGTCATCGCGTTCTCCCCGCTCATTCCACACCGCCCAGATAGGCCTCGAGCACCGCCGGGTTCTGCTGGATCTCGTCGGGCAGGCCCTCGGCGATCTTCTGGCCGAACTCCATCACCACCACGCGATCGACCAGGCTCATCACGAAGTCCATGTCGTGCTCCACGATCAGCGTGGCCATGCCCTCGGCGCGCAGCTTCTTCAAGAGCTCGCCGAGCGCCTCCTTCTCCTTGAAGCGCAGGCCGGCCGCGGGCTCGTCGAGCAGCAGCAGGCAGGGGTCGGCGCACAGCGCGCGCGCGATCTCGAGGATGCGCTGCTGGCCCAGGGCGAGGCTGCCGGCCTCCTCGTACATGTGCTCGGCCAGGCCCACGCGCTCGATCTGGCGGGCGGCCTCCTTGAGGATGCGCGCCTCTTCCGCGCGGTCCAGGCGCCAGGCCGAGCTCAGCACGCCCTTGTCGCTCCTCAGGTGCGCGCCGATCGCCACGTTCTCGAGCACGCTCATGGTCGGCAGCAGCTTCACGTGCTGGAAGGTGCGGCTCATGCCCATGCGGGCGATCTCGCGCGAGTCGTGGCCGGCCACCGGCTTGCCGAGGAAGCGCACCTCGCCCGAAGTCGGCGTATCCACGCCCGAGATCTGGTTGAACATCGTGCTCTTGCCCGCGCCATTGGGGCCGATGAGGGCGAGGATCTCGCCGGCGCGCACCTCCAGGCTCATGTTGTTGTTGGCGATCAGGCCGCCGAACCTGCGGGTGACGTCCTTGGCCTCGAGGATCAGCTCGCCCGCCTTGGGCAGGGTGCGCCGCGGCAGCGGCTCCGCGTCGGCGTCGATCGTCTTGCGGACCGCGCGCACCGGCACCAGCTTCTTGAGGATCGGCCACAGGCCCTCGCGGGCGCGGTGCAGCACCAGCACCATCAGCAAGCCGAACACGATGGTCTCGAAGCTGCCCGTGGCGCCGAGCAGGCTGGGCAGCCAGTTCTGCAGCCACTGCTTGAGCACGGTGATCACGCCCGCGCCGACGATCGCCCCCCACACGTAGCCGGCGCCGCCGACCACCGCCATGAAGAGGTACTCGATGCCGATGTGCACGCCGAACGGGGTCGGGTTCACGAAGCGCTGCATGTGCGCATACAGCCAGCCCGAGGCGCAGGCCAGCAGCGCCGCGATCACGAAGATCACCATGCGCGAGCGCGAGGTGTCCACACCCATCGCCTCGGCCATGATGCGGCCGCCCTTGAGCGCGCGGATCGCACGCCCCTCGCGCGAGTCGAGCAGGTTGTGGGTGGTGAGCATGGCCACGAGCAGGAAGGCCCAGATCAGGTAGTAGATCTCGCCGCCCTCGTCCAGCGTCCAGCCCAGCAGCCCGATGGCCGGGATGCCGCTGATGCCGGTGTGCCCGCCCAGGCTCTCCATCGTGCCGAAGAGGAAGTACAGGCTGATGCCCCACGCGATCGTGCCCAGGGGCAGGAAGTGCCCCGAGAGCTTCAGCGTCAGCGAGCCGATCAGCACCGCAACCACGGCGGTCAGCAGCAGCCCGACCACCAGGGTGAGCCAGGGCGACGTCCCCGCCCAGGCGAGCCAAGCCGGCAGGTCGGTGGCGGTGGTGAGCGCGGCGGTGGTGTAGGCCCCCAGGCCCACGAAGGCGGCCTGGCCGAAGCTGGTCAGCCCGCCCACGCCGGTCAGCAGCACCAGGCCGAGCGCGACCATCGCGTACAGGCCGATGTAGTTCAACAGCGTCACGTAGTACGGCGACAGGATCGCCGGCACCAGCAGCAGCAGGGCGAGGAAGGCCCCCAGGACCATACGGTCGGTTCTCATTCTTCTTCCTCCACGTGGTGGCTACGCAGCGAGCGCCACAGCAGCACGGGAATGATCAGGGTGAACACGATGACTTCCTTGTAGGCGCTGGCCCAGAACGACGCGAAGGCTTCGAGCAGCCCCACGGCGAGCGCACCCACCGCGGCCAGCGGGTAGCTCGCCAGCCCGCCGATGATGGCGGCCACGAACCCTTTCAAGCCGATGAGGAAGCCGGTGTCGTAGTAGATCGTGGTGATCGGGGCGATCAGCACGCCCGAGAGCGCACCGATGAAGGCGGCGAGGAAGAAGGTCAGCTTGCCGGCGAGCGTGGGCGAGATCCCCATCAGCTGGGCGCCCACGCGGTTGATCGCGGTCGCGCGCAGCGCCTTGCCATAGAGCGTGCGCCCGAAGAACTGGTACAAGCCCACGATCAGCAGTGCCGACACCACCAGCACCCACAAGGTCTGCGCGGAGACCATCAGCGGGCCGAGCTCGAGGCTGAACTCGCTGAACGCCGGCGTGCGCTGGCCTTCGGCACCGAAGAACAGCAGCCCCAGGCCCACCATCGCGATGTGCAGCGCCACCGAGACGATCAGCAGCACCAGCACCGGCGCCGAGGCGATCGGCTGGTACATCAGGCGGTACATCATCGGCCCCATCGGCACCACGATCGCCAGCGTCAGCAGCACCTGCACGGCCAACGGCAGTTCATCGACCGCCAGCCCGCCGAGCGCCGCGGCGAGCGCGAGCGGATAGCCCAGGTTCCAGCCCGCCACGCCCGCGGCGCGCCGGCCCTGCCCGGCCTTGAGCGCGAGCCCGCCGTCGAGCGCCGTGACCAGCGCCCCCATCACCACCAGCATCCACACCGTGGCCGGCAGCACGCCCGACTGCATCATCGCCAGCGTCAGCGCGCCGTAGGCCACGAACTCGCCCTGCTGGATGAAGATCACCCGCGTGACCGCGAACACCAGCACCAGCGCCAGCGCCAGCAGCGCGTAGATCGCGCCGTTGGTGATGCCGTCCTGGGACAGGATCAATGCAATTGACATATCCATGGAAATGCCTCCTCTCGGCAGCGCCTTGCGGGCCACCGTGATTGATTCGATGTACCGGGAACCCCGGACAGACGCGCGGCCGGGCGCGAGGCGCCCCGCCGCGGAAGGAGACGCTTACTTGAGCAGCGACCAGGTGCCGTTGCGGATCTCGATCATCACGCGCGAGCGCTCGTCCAGACCAAGGTGGTCATCCGCGCTCATGGTGTAGATGCCGGTCGCACCCGCCACCTCCTTCACGCCCTCGAGCGCGTCGCGCAAGGCGCTGCGGAACTCGGCCGACCCGGGCTTGGCCACCTGCAGCGCAACCGGAGCGGCCGCTTCGAGCAGCACGCCCGCATCCCAGGCGTAGGCACCAAAGCTCGACACCGAACCCTCGCCATGCACCGCCTCGTACTTCTCCACATAGGCCAGCGCGGTCGCCTTGACCGGGTGGCTGTCGTCGAGGCTGCGTGCCATCTGCACCGGACCCACCGGCAGCAGCGTGCCTTCGCAGTCCTTGCCGCAGATACGCAGGAAGTCGTTGTTGGCCACGCCGTGCGTCTGGTAGATCGGCCCCTTGTAGCCACGCTCGCGCAGCGTCTTCTGCGGCAGCGCGGACGGCGTACCCGAACCGGCAATGAAGACGGCATCCGGCTTGGCGGCCATGAGCTTGAGTGCCTGGCCGGTCACCGAGGTGTCGGCCGGGTTGAAGCGCTCGTTGGCAACGAGTTCGATCCCCTTCTCCTCGGCCTGCTTCTTGAACTGCTCGAACCAGCCTTCGCCGTAGGCGTTGGCAAAGCCGATGAAGGACACCCGCTTCACGTTGTTGGCGGTCATGTGCTCGACGATCGCCGAAGCCATCTGCTGGTCGTTCTGCGGCGTCTTGAAGATCCAGCGCTTCTTGTCGTCCATCGGCGACACGATGCGCGCCGAAGCGGCAAGGGAGATCATCGGCGTACTGGTCTCGGCCGCGACATCGATCATCGCCAGCGAGGCCGGGCTGGTCGTCGAACCGATCAGCACATCGACCTTGTCCTCGGCAACCAGCTTGCGCGCGTTCTTGACCGCCGTGGTGGTGTCCGAAGCGTCGTCGAGCACGATGTAGCGCACCGGTTCGCCACCGATGGTGGTCGGCAGCAGCGCCACGGTGTTGCGCTCCGGGATACCCAGCGACGCCGCAGGACCGGTGGCCGAGACGACGACACCGACCTTGATTTCGGCGTGGGCGGCGGAGGCGGCAAAGGCGAGGCTGATTGCTGCCAGCAGGGTGTGACGCAGTTTCATGGTTTCTCCTCCGATATTGATGCAAACAGCCGGGTACCCGTGACGGGCCTGTCTCACGGCGCCGCCCCGGACTTCGGCGCCTTGTGCTTCTGGACCTTGCCGAGAACCTGGCCGAGGCATCTGCCCGGACCAAATTCTGCATTACAGAAAACGTTTCTCTTATTAGAAATGATACAAAACAGCGCGTCAAGACATTATTTTGTATCGCATGAACACCCTGCCTGCGCCCCTCAGCCCCAACAACGAAAAAGGCAGGAGGACGCTCACCATCGAGCCTCCTCCTGCCTCCTCCTGCCTCCTCCTGCCTCCTCCTGCCTCCTCCTGCCTCATCCGCACTCTCATCCGCGACCTTCGCCGCGGTCGCGCCAAGCCCGCGCCGTGCCGCTCTATTGAATGTCGGCGTCCATCGCAAGCGAGTCCAACGTGGCGCCAAGCCGTCGCGAGAGCGCTGCCGCGGTACGGCGCAGCGCCGCAATCGTCTCGCCATCCATGGAGAGATCCATCGACCCTTCGACACCGACGATCGCGATCGCCATGGTGATCTCGTTCTTGAAGTTGAAAACCGGCGCCGCAGCAGCTTCGACGCCGCGCGCAAAATAGTCGCCACTGAGGACGACGACACCGGACTCGCGCACCTGCGCCAGCAGCGCCCGCGCGTCCTCAAGGTTCGCAACCCCCGCGGGCGCCCTGCCCGTCTCCAGTTCACGACGCAGCAGGGCTTCGGTCTGGCGCTCGGGGAGCCAGGCCGCAAACACGCGCCCACCCGCCGAGCGCAGCAGACTCAGGTGCGTACCGGTGACAACGTTCACCGTGATCGGTCGGCGCGGACGCTCCCATCGCACCACCACCGGACCGGCATCGCTCCACACCGTGAGGGCGACGGTCTCGTTGGTTTCGTCACGCAGATCAGTGATCGCGAGCAGACCCAGACGGATGCGATCAATGCGATCGAGGGCCACCAGGCCGAGGTTGAGCGCAAAGGGTCCCAGGTCGTAGCGCGAGGTCAGCCGGTCCTGCTCGACCAGCCCGCTGCGGATGAGGCTGACCAGATAGCGGTGCGCCTTCGACGGCGGCATGCCAGCTGCCTCGGCGATCTCCTTGAGCATCATCGAACGCCTTCCAGTCGCCATCGCGCGCAGAATGCTCATGCCCACCTCGAGCGACTGAACCCCATGCTTGCCGTCAAGTTCTTCGTTCGCGCTGCCCATCGGGACTGTTCCTTATTGGAGAAATCGTTTATTTATATGTAACACAAACCTCAGGAGCGCGCGCGTGATCAAGCCGGAACTCAAAGTCTATGCAATCGATGGCATCGTGCCCGTGGTCGACCCGACCGCCTACGTTCACCCCTCGGCGATCCTTATCGGCGACGTGATCATCGGCCCGGGCTGCTATGTCGGCCCCTGTGCCAGCCTGCGCGGCGACTTCGGCCGCCTCATCCTGGAACGCGGTGCAAACCTGCAGGACACCTGCGTCATGCACGGTTTCCCGGGCACCGACACGGTGGTTGAAGAGGACGGCCACATCGGTCACGGCGCCGTACTGCACGGCTGCCGCATCGGGCGCAATGCGCTGATCGGAATGAACGCGGTGATCATGGACAACGTGGTGATCGGCGAGGAAGCCATCGTCGCCGCCTCGGCCTTCGTCAAGGCGGGTGCGGAGATCCCGGCACGCGTGCTCGTCGCCGGCGTGCCGGCAAAGGTCGTCCGCCCGCTCAGTGAAGACGAGATCCGCTGGAAGAGCCAGGGCACCGCGACCTACCAGGACCTGACCCGGCGCTGCCTGGCAACGCTATGCGAAACGACACCGCTGGCCGCGGTCGAGCCTGGCCGCAAGCGCATCGAGATGCCGGACGTGATCCCGCTCGTCGAAACCCGCAAGCGCGAGGACTGAGCCCCGCGCAAGCACTGCATCAGGTCGGCAGGGAAAGCAGGTCCGGGTCCCGGAAACGCTCATGCAGGCGCGGCGACGCCTCGGGCACCGAACCGTCGGCAAGCTGGAAGCAGGCATCGAGGTGGCGTTCCGACGCGCTCAGAAGCCTGCGGTAAAGCTCTCGGCAAAGCAGCCGGGCCTTCTGACCCGGCCAGTCGGACGGCAGCAGGACGTCGGGCAGCACCGGATCGCGCAGCAGCAGACGACGGTAGTCGTGGATCAGCAGCACGCGCAGCAGCAGGGCTGTCTCATCGCTCGTCTCGAAGCTGCCCTCGCGCAATTGCCCCAGCACGGGCCGATAGCGCGCCACGAAGTCCCGATACAAGTCAGCAAGGTGCGCCAGGTCCCAGGCCGAATGCACCATCGCCGCATCCGTCGCCGCCGCGCCCAGCGCAGCGTCCGCCGCGATCAGCGGCTTCAGCCGATCGAGCAGGCTGCCCAGGCCCTCGGCCACGAGCGCGTCAAAGGTTGCGATCAAGTCAACGCTTGGATGCACGAAGCAGTCGTTGTTGAGTGCCCCGAAGCCGTGCCACGTCAAGGCCTTGCGCAGGCGATCACGGTCCCGGGACGAGAACTCGCCGACAGTGACGATCAGCCGCCAACGCCGGTCCCATTGCGGCATCGCAGCTGCGTAGATGAGCCGCGACGCCTCATCCATGCGCTGCTCTGCCGACGGCGTGAGCAGGTAGTCGGTCCGCCGCCCTGCAGGCGCACTCGCCAGCCACTCGTCACGCACCAGACGAAACACCGCCGTCCGCACGAGACGCTCATTGAGACCCAGAGGCTGGAGCAAGCGGATGAGGCTCCCCAGCCAGATGCGCCCTCCCCGCGGCACCACGGCATCGCCGAACACCGAGATGATGAGCGAGCCCGCATGCACACGGTCTTTGCGACGGAAATCGTCGAGGATCTGCTGCGAGGGAGAGGACACGATAGTGGCGGGAGAGCGTGCATTTTGGGGGCGGAAGTCTAGCGGATTCAGTGGCTTGCGTACAGGCAGATGACGCCCTTCAGGCACCTCTTCGGCAACGCCGAGCCCCCGTTTCGAAGCCATCGCAGCACCGCCGCCGATCACTCGCGCCACGCCCCACCCACCATATCGAAGCCGGCCCGAGGGCAGGCTCTCGGCGCTGCAGCGGACGATCTGAAAGAACCCACAAAACGACTCCTTAGAACATTTTTTATGGTCATTTTTGTATCACATCAACAACCACCAGAGATCATAAAAACTTTCTATGGAAAATATGCAGGACCTGAAGTGCAGACGAAATAGATTTTATCTATATGTTTTTATTGTTATTTTGTTTTGCAGAACATCTTTCCAATAGTGTAATACGAGCATTTTCAACAACATCAGAACGATACTTTCTATTGACCATTCTGCATCACATTTGTATCGTTTGAACACAGAACCACTCCCCCGGAGAGAGACGAATGAGCCACCCCCTTCTTGACAAGCACCGTGACACCCTCGATGGCGCGCTGTCCGCGATTGCGACGCGTGGCTACTGGACGCCCTTCCCGGAGATGCCGAGCCCGAAGCTCTACGGCGAAACCTCAGCCGACGACGGCAAGCGTGCCTTCGAGGCGCACCTGGGCAAGCGCTTCGAGCTCGATCAGCCAGGCCAGACCGGCTGGCACGGAGGCGAAGCCTCGCCCTACGGCATCGCGCTCGACGTCAGCTACCCGGTGTGCGACCCGGATGCACTGATCTCTGCGGGTCTCGAGGCCATGAAGGGCTGGCAGGCCGTGGGAGCGGATGGCCGCACCGGAATCTGCCTGGAGATCCTCGACCGCCTCAACAAACAGAGCTTCGAGATCGCTCACGCAGTGATGATGACCACCGGCCAGGGCTGGATGATGGCTTTCCAGGCCGGCGGCCCGCACGCCCAGGACCGCGGGCTCGAGGCCGTAACCTATGCCTGGCGCGAACAGAGCTTCGTGCCCGCTGAGACCACCTGGGAAAAGCCGCAGGGCAAGAACCCGCCCCTGGTCATGAAGAAGCACTTCCAGGTCGTCGGTCGCGGCGTAGGCCTGGTGATCGGTTGCGGTACCTTCCCGACCTGGAACACCTACCCGGGCCTGTTTGCAGCACTCGCCACCGGCAATGCAGTCATCGTCAAGCCGCACAGCAACGCCATCCTGCCGGCAGCGATCACCGTACGCACCATCCGCGCCGTGCTCGCCGAGAACGGCATCGACCCCAACCTGGTGTCCCTGTGCGTCGCCACCCAGCGCAGCGTCACCCAGGCGCTCGCCACCCACCCGGCGGTGCAGTCGGTCGACTTCACCGGCAGCAACGTGTTCGGCCAGTGGCTGATCGACAACTGCCGCCAGGCCCAGGTCTATGCCGAGCTCGCCGGCGTGAACAACATCGTCATCGACTCCACCGACAGCTATAAGGCAATGCTCGGCAACCTGGCCTTCACGCTGTCGCTTTACTCCGGCCAGATGTGCACCACCTCGCAGGCGATCTTCGTACCCGCGGGCGGCATCGAGACCGAAGACGGCCACAAGAGCTACGACGAGTTCTGCGCCGACCTCGCCCGCGCCGTCGAGCGTTTCCTATCCAAGCCCGAGGTCGCTCACGCGGTGCTCGGCGCGATCCAGTCGGCCGACACCGCAGAGCGCATCGACATCGCCAACAGCGGCGAACTGGGCAAGGTGGTGCTCGCCTCGCAGAAGCTCGACAACCCGGAGTTCCCGAACGCCAAGGTACGCACCCCGGTGCTGCTCGCCTGCGACGCCGCCGACGAAAAGGCCTACATGGAGGAGCGCTTCGGACCGATCAGCTTCATTGTCAAGGTCGCCGACACCGCCGCCGGTATCGCGCTGTCCGAGCGCGTAGTCAGCGTCCATGGTGCGCTCACAGTCGGCCTGTACTCGACCAAGCAGGCCGTCATCGACGCCATGACCGAGGCCACCTGGCGCGGCAAGGTTGCGTTGTCGATCAACCTCACCGGCGGCGTGTTCGTGAACCAGTCGGCCGCCTTCTCCGACTACCACGGCACAGGTGGCAACCCGGCTGCCAACGCCTCGTACGCGGACTCCGCCTTCGTCGCCAACCGCTTCCGTGTCGTTCAGCGCCGCTATCACGTCTGAGGAGGCGCTCGTGGAATACCAGAACATCCAGTTCGCGGTGGAGGCGGGCGTCGCCCGCCTGACACTCAACCGCCCTGACAAGCTCAACAGCTTCACTGGCGACATGCATGCCGAACTGCGTGACGCACTGGACCGCGTGCACGCCGACCATGCCACGCGCGTGCTGGTGCTGAGCGGCGCCGGGCGGGCCTTCTGCGCCGGCCAGGACCTCGCCGACCCCGACATGGCCACGCAGCCCGACGGCCGCCTACCCGACATCGGCGACGTCGTCGACAAGAACTACAAGCCGCTGGTGCTGCGCCTGCAGAACCTGCGCGTACCCACCATCGCCGCCGTCAATGGCATCGCCGCCGGTGCCGGCGCCAGCCTGGCGCTGGCCTGCGACCTGGTGGTGGCAACGAAGTCGGCGTCCTTCCTGCAGGCGTTCAGCAAGATCGGCCTCATCCCCGACACCGGCGGCACCTGGTTCCTACCCCAGCGCGTCGGCATGGCACGCGCCATGGGCCTGGCCCTGCTCGCCGACAAGCTGCCCGCGGAGAAGGCCGCCGACTGGGGCCTGATCTGGGCCGCGTACGACGACGCCGAGTTCGGCGCCAAGGTCGACGCGCTCGCCACCCAGCTCGCCGCCATGCCCACAAAGGCGCTGGTGCGCACCCGCCAGGCCATGCACGCCGCCCCCGGCCACACCCTCGAACAGCAGCTCTCCTTCGAAGGCGGCTTCATGCGCGAGCTAGGCTGGAGCGCGGACTACGCCGAGGGCGTCGCCGCCTTCACTGAAAAGCGCGCGCCGAGGTTCACCGGGAAATGATCGTGAACGCCACCCAGACCTGCAAACCCGTCGCACACGCATTGCCCACCTCGGCCATCGTCGCCGTGGTCGGTACCGGTGCCATGGGTGCCGGCATCGCACAGGTCGCGGCTGCGGCCGGCCACGTGGTCAAGCTGCTCGATAACCGACCGGGCGCCGCCGCCAAGGCAATCGAGGGCATCCGCGCCCAGTTCGGCAAGCTTGCCGACAAGGCGAAGATGAGTGCCGAGGCCGCACAGGCCGCAAGCGCGCGCCTGGTCGCCGTCGAGCAGCTCGGCGATCTCGCCGATGCCGCACTGGTCATCGAAGCTATCGTCGAGAACCTCGAAGCCAAGCAGACGCTGTACCGCAACCTGGAAGAGATCGTCGCTGCCGACTGCATCTTCGGCACCAATACCTCCTCCATCTCGGTGACCTCGATCGGCGCCGCACTGCAGCGCCCCGAGCGCCTGGCCGGCCTGCACTTCTTCAACCCGGCGCCGCTGATGAAGCTGGTCGAGATCGTCTCCGGGCTTGCCACCGAGCGCGCCGTGGCCGACACCCTGTTCGCCACCGCTGCGGCTTGGGGCAAGACGCCGGTGCATGCACGCTCGACCCCGGGCTTCATCGTCAACCGTGTCGCCCGGCCGTACTACGCCGAGGCACTGCGCATCCTCAATGAAGGCGGTGGCGACTGTGCCACGGTGGATGCCATCATGCGTGACGCCGGCGGCTTCCGCATGGGGCCGTTCGAACTGATGGACATGATCGGCCACGACGTAAACTTCGCCGTGACCCGTTCGGTATGGAACGCGTTTTACAACGATCCGCGCTTCACCCCCTCCCTGATCCAGCAGGAGCTGGTCGACGCCGGTTTCTACGGGCGCAAGTCGGGACGCGGCTTCTATGATTACCGCGACGGCGCCGAGCGTCCCGGTGCGCAGGTCGCCGTGGCGCAGCAGGCACCCGGCGACATCGTGCTGCATGGCCACTCGGCCGTGGCCCATGCGCTTGCCGATCGCCTGTTCGAACGCAAGATCGCCCACACCTGGGGTGAGGCCGCAGACGGCCGCATCGCCGAGGTGGGCGGCGCAGTGATCTTCGTGACTGACGGCCGCACGGCCACCCAGCGCGCCGCCGAGTCGGGCATCGACAATGTGGTGTTGATCGACCTCGCACTCGACTACGCCAGCGCTCCCCGCCTGGCCGTCGGCGCCGCGATCAACTGCTTCGCCCCAGCCGTCGGCGCCGCGATCGGACTGCTTCAGGCCGCCGGCTTCGAGGTCTGCCGCCTCGGTGATACGCCGGGCCTGGCGGTGATGCGCACGGTCGCCATGCTCGCCAACGAAGCCGCCGACGCCGTGCATCAGGGCGTATGCGATGCCGCGGCCGCCGATGCGGCAATGAAGCTCGGCGTTAACTACCCGCGCGGCCCGCTCGAGTGGGCCGACCGCATCGGCCTCCCGGCCATCTGCGCGGTGCTCGCCAACCTCGCCCGCTTCTATGGCGAAGACCGCTACCGCGTCTCGCCGCTGATCCAGCAGCGCGTCCTTGCCGGAAAGAAGATCCATGACTGATATCCAGACCATCCCCACGGACCCGCAGGCCCTGGCCGAAGCCGTGGCCGCTGCAATGTGGTCGCGCGACCGCGCCGCCCAGGCGCTGGGCATCCGCATCGAGGCCGTCGGCCCCGGCACCGCCACGCTCAGCATGCTGGTGCGTGGCGACATGGTGAATGGCCACCACATCTGCCACGGCGGCCTCATCTTCTCGCTTGCCGACACTGCCTTCGCCTACGCCTGCAACGCCTACAACCGCAACACCGTGGCCTCGGGCTGCAATATCGACTTCGTCGCCCCCGGCAAGGAAGGCGACACGCTCACCGCCGAGGCCATCGAGCGCTCGGCCTCGGGACGCACCGGCGTCTATGACATCACCGTGCGCGACGGCAGCGGCAGGACGGTCGCGCTTTTCCGTGGCAAGAGCTACCGCATCGCCGGCGAGGTCATCGCCGGCCTTGCAGCAGAACAGGCCTGAGCAGCCCCCGAAGAACAGAGAGGAGAGGACAACATCATGACCGTGAAGCGCCCCCAGCCCGGCGAACTCGACCCGATCGAAACCGCCAGCCGTGACGAGATCTCCGCCCTGCAACTGCAGCGCCTGCAGTGGTCGGTGCGCCACACCTACGACAACGTCGCAGCCTACCGCACGCGCTGCGAAGAAAAGGGCGTGCACCCCGACGACCTCAAGTCGCTCGCCGACCTCGCCAGATTCCCGTTCATGACCAAGACGGACCTGCGCGACAACTACCCCTTCGGCCTGTTCGCCGTGCCGCGCGATAAGGTACTGCGCCTGCATGCCTCGAGCGGCACCACCGGCAAGCCGGTGGTGGTCGGCTATACCCGCAACGACCTCGACAACTGGGCCGACGTCGTCGCCCGTTCGCTGCGCGCCGCCGGCGTGCGCGCCGGCGACATGGTGCACAACGCCTATGGCTACGGCATGTTCACGGGCGGCCTCGGCGCCCACTACGGCATCGAGCGCCTGGGCTGCACCGTGGTGCCGATGTCGGGCGGGCAGACCGAGAAGCAGGTGCAACAGATCGTCGATTTCCGCCCCGACGCGATCATGGTCACGCCGTCGTACTCGCTGGTGATCGCAGAGGAGTTCGAGCGCCTCAACATCAAGCCCGAGGAGATCTCGCTCAAGGTCGGCATCTTCGGCGCCGAGCCCTGGGGTGAAGGCATGCGCGCCGAGATCGAGCGCAAGCTCGGCATCGACGCCATCGACATCTACGGCCTCACCGAGGTCATGGGCCCGGGCGTGGCCAGCGAGTGCATCGAGACCAAGGACGGCCCGGTGATCTGGGAAGACCACTTCTACCCCGAGATCATCGACCCCGACACCGGCGAGGTGCTGCCCGACGGCGAGGAAGGCGAGCTCGTGTTCACCTCGCTGACCAAGGAGGCCTTCCCGGTCATCCGCTACCGCACCCGCGACCTCACCCGCCTGCTGCCGCCGACCGCGCGCTCGTTCCGCCGCATCGGCAAGATCACCGGGCGCTCGGACGACATGCTGATCGTGCGCGGCGTGAACGTGTTCCCGACCCAGATCGAGGAGCAGATCATGCGCGACCGCCGCCTGTCGGGGAACTACCAGATCGTGCTGACGCGCGACGGCCACCTCGACAACGTCGAGATCCGCGTCGAGGTCCAGCGCGAACTCTCCGGCAAGCTCAGCCGCACCGAGACCGAGAACATCGCGCGCGAGCTGCAGCACCACATCAAGACCATCATCGGCATCAGCACCAAGGTGAACGTGATGGAGTTCGAAGCCATTCCGCGCACGCTGACCGGCAAGGCCCGCCGCGTCATCGACCAGCGCCCGAAGCAACTGTAAGGAGCTGGCCATGACTCAAGCATTCATCTGCGACGCCATCCGCACCCCCATCGGCCGCTACGGCGGCACCCTGGCCACAGTGCGCGCCGACGACCTCGGCGCCGTGCCGCTCAAGGCGCTGATGACGCGCAACCCGCAGGTCGACTGGGCCGCGGTGGAAGACATCATCTACGGCTGCGCCAACCAGGCCGGCGAGGACAACCGCAACGTCGCGCGCATGTCCGGCCTGCTCGCCGGGCTGCCGATCGAGGTGCCCGGCACCACGGTGAACCGCCTGTGCGGCTCCGGCATGGACGCCATCGGGCTGGCCGCGCGCTCGATCAAGTCGGACGACACCGAGCTGATGATCGCCGGCGGCGTCGAGAGCATGTCGCGCGCGCCCTTCGTGATGGGCAAGGCCGAGTCGGCCTTCTCGCGCAGCGCCGCGATCTACGACACCACCATCGGCTGGCGCTTCATCAACCCGATGATGAAGAAGCTGTACGACACGCACTCGATGCCGCAGACCGCGGACAATGTCGCCGCCGAGTTCGACATCTCGCGCGCCGACCAGGACGCCTTCGCGCTGCGCTCGCAACAGCGCTGGGCCGCCGCCCACGCCGCCGGCCGTTTCGCGGACGAGCTGGTACCGGTAGAGATCCCGCGCAAGAAGGGCGAACCGATCGTGTTCGACACCGATGAGCATCCGCGCCCCGACACCACGCTCGAGATGCTGGCCAAGCTCAAGGGCGTCAACGGCCCCGAGCTCAGCGTGACCGCCGGCAACGCCTCGGGCGTCAATGACGGCGCCTGCGCGCTGCTGCTGGCCTCCGACGCCGCCGCCGCGAAGCACGGCCTGACCCCGCGCGCCCGCGTCGTCGCCATGGCCACCGCCGGCGTGGCGCCGCGCATCATGGGCTTCGGCCCGGCGCCCGCGGTGCGCAAGGTGCTGGCCAAGGCCGGCCTCACCCTCGAGCAGATGGACGTCATCGAGCTCAACGAAGCCTTCGCCGCGCAGGGACTCGCCGTGCTGCGCGACCTCGGCCTCGCCGACGACGAGGCGCGCGTGAACCCCAACGGCGGCGCCATCGCCATGGGCCACCCGCTCGGCATGAGCGGCGCGCGCCTGGTCACCACCGCGGCCTACGAGCTGCAGCGCCGCAACGGCCGCTACGCGCTGTGCACCATGTGCATCGGCGTCGGCCAGGGCATCGCGATGATCATCGAGCGCGTCTGAGGCACGGGACAGCGACATGACCTACGAAACCCTCGCCATCGAGCGCCGCGGCGCCGTCGCGACGATCTGGATGGATCGGCCGGCAGTGTTCAACGCCTTCAACGAGCAGCTCATCGCCGAGCTGGCGGCCGCCTGCGCCGAACTCGACGCCGATGCCGGCGTGCGCGTGGTGGTGCTGGCCGGGCGCGGCAAGCACTTCTCGGCCGGCGCCGACCTCAACTGGATGCGCCGCGCCTCGGACAGCACCGAGGCCGAGAACCTCGCCGATTCGCGCAAGTTCGCCGCCATGCTGCGCACCCTGTCGGGGATGTCGAAGCCGACCATCGCGCGCGTGCAGGGCGCGGCGCTCGGCGGCGGCACCGGCCTCACCGCCGCCTGCGACATGGCGATCGCGGCGGACGATGCCAGCTTCGCGACCTCCGAGGTCAAGTTCGGCATCATCCCCGCGGTGATCAGCCCCTACGTGCTGCGCGCCATCGGCCCGCGCCACGCCCTGCGCTACTTCCAGAGCGCGGAGCGCTTCGGCGCAGCCGAGGCCAAGGCCATGGGCCTGGTCGGCGAGGTCGTCACACTGGCCGAGCTCGACGCCGCGGTAGACCGCCTGGTGCAGGCCCTGCTCGCCTGCGGCCCGCAGGCCCAGCTTGCCGCCAAGCAGCTGATCGCCGCGCTGGCCGGGCGTCCGATCGACGACGCCGTCGCCGAGGAGACCGCCGGCCGCATCGCGCGCCAGCGCGCCACCGCCGAAGCCCGCGAAGGCTTCGCGGCCTTCTTCGAGAAGCGCTCGCCGGCGTGGATGCAATGAACACCCGCCGCGCCCCGGGCGTGGCGGACCTTTGAGGAGGAGGCGGGGTCACAGCCATGCGCGCCCCGCGTTCCGTGCCGGTATTTCCCGGTGCGGTGTTTGCTAGGAGGAAACACATGTACACCCAGGCAATGGACATTCCGGACGATTCCGGAAAGAAACTCGCAGCGGTCTCCAACGCGCCGAGCGACCAGGAAGCCGCCTTCGAGGCCCGCATCGACGCCGACGGCCGCATCGAGCCGCAGGACTGGATGCCCGAGGCCTACCGCAGGACGCTGGTGCGCCAGATCAGCCAGCACGCCCACAGCGAGATCGTCGGCATGCTGCCCGAGGGCAACTGGATCTCGCGCGCGCCCAGCCTCAAGCGCAAGGCGATCCTGATCGCCAAGGTGCAGGACGAGGGCGGCCACGGCCTCTACCTTTACTCCGCCGCCGAAACGCTTGGCACCAGCCGCGACGAAATGATCGACGGCCTGCTCTCGGGCCGTGCCAAGTACAGCTCGATCTTCAACTATCCGACCCTGAACTGGGCCGACGTGGGCGTCATCGGCTGGCTGGTCGACGGCGCTGCGATCATGAACCAGATCCCGCTCTGCCGCTGCTCCTACGGCCCCTACTCGCGCGCCATGATCCGCGTGTGCAAGGAGGAGTCCTTCCACCAGCGCCAGGGCTACGAGGCCCTGCTGGTGATGATGAAGGGCACCG
>ERZ761607.606-NODE-606-length-58289-cov-68.878748_pt1 | contig 58289 bp, 53 predicted proteins | sample MGYA00511164_ERZ761607 | MGnify/ENA primary metagenome ERZ761607 (study PRJEB28899, sample SAMN02445080) | bioreactor sludge metagenome | biome: EBPR sludge | place: Australia: Brisbane, Thorneside Wastewater Treatment Plant | collected 2011-06-22 ...
CACTCCGTGCAGCGAAGAGGCGCGAATTATAGATACAAACAAAATGTTGTCAACCCGCTGAGGAACTTATGTAGGGAGCACATAGACTGTCCGGAGTTGTAGCACGTGATCTGTCCGGTTTCACTTGGCACATAGGAGGTGCCGATGAGACGGACGAAATTGCTGCAGGAGATCCGTGTGATGAGATTCGAGGAAGCGTATTCGGGTTGGCAGGCCGGCCGTCTCAGCCAAGAGGAGGCGGCACGGTTGCTTGGGGTGTGCGAACGCACGTTGCGGCGCTACATCAACCGCTACGAGGAGTCGGGGCTGGAGGGGCTGATCGACCGTCGGCTCGAACAGGTCTCGCACCGGCGAGCGCCGGTCGATGAGGTGATGGCAGTGCAGGACACCTACCGGCGGCGACACTTGGGCTGGAGTGCGAAGCACTTCTACGCGTGGTACCGGCGCGAGGGCGGCACGCGCAGCTACACGTGGGTCAAGAGTCGTCTGCAGGAGGCCAAGCTGATTGCCAAGGCGCCCGGGCTGTTCTCGAGCCTGTACACCGACCGGGGCAGCCACTACTGGCACACCCCCGAGGCCGGCAGCAAGGTCGAGCGCAGCCGTCTGACTCAGTTCGGACGGGCATTGGGGCAACTGGGTATCGAGATGATCCCGGCCTACTCGCCCGAAGCCCGCGGACGCAGTGAGCGCATGTTCAGCACCCACCAGGCCCGACTTCCCCGTGAGCTGGCACTGCTGGGCATCGCCGACATGGACGCGGCCAACCGCTACCTGCGCGAGCACTATCTGCCCGCCTTCAACGCCGAGTTCATGCAGCCGGCCATGGAGCAAGGTTCGGCCTTCGTTCCCTACGTGGGGCGAGAGCTCGGTGACATCCTGTGCGAGCAGTTCGAGCGCACCGTGGGCAAGGACAACTGTGTGAGCTTCGAAGGACGCACGCTGCAGATCCCGGCTGATCGCGCCCGTCACCACTATGTGAGGGTCAAAGTGCGGGTGTTGCGCTACACCGATGGGCGTCTGGCGTTGTTTCATGGCCCCCGCCTCCTGGCGCGTTACACGCAGGATGGGGCCTTGCTGACTCAAGCACTACAGGTCGCTGCGTAAATGTCCGCCGCAGCGGCCGCGCGGTACTCACGCCGCTTCGGGCTACGCCCTTCACAGCGTGACCACCGCGCATAAACCAGCGGACAATTTAATTGCTACAACTCCGGACACGTCTATTTGTTGCCAACACCCGCTGAGGAATTTATTGGCCGCACATCGACGAAGCATGCACCAACCAAACACTGGTTCCCCTCAATACGCGCCCAACCCGGATGCAAAGTTCTCGAACCGGGTGCACTCCCCAATGAAAGTCATTCGGACCATCCCAGTCGGCCCATTGCGGTGCTTGCCGATAATGAGCTCCGCCGAGCCCTTGTCAGGCGAATCCGGGTTGTAGATTTCGTCACGATAGATAAACATGATGATGTCGGCATCTTGTTCGATGGCGCCCGACTCGCGCAGATCGGACATCACCGGGCGCTTGTTCGGCCGTTGCTCAAGCCCTCGATTGAGCTGCGACAACGCGATGATCGGCACATGCAACTCCTTTGCGAGCGACTTCACCGAGCGCGAGATCTCCGAGAGCTCAGAGGCACGGTTGTCGCTTTCCTTGGTACCGGTCATCAGTTGCAGATAGTCGATCACGATCAGACCAAGCTTTCCGCATTGCCGCGACAGCCGCCGGGCACGTGCACGCAAGTCGATCGGATTCAGCCCTGGCGTTTCGTCGATGTACAGGGGGGCATCGTAGAGCTTGCCCATCGCCATCGTGAGACGCTGCCAATCCTCGTCGCCAAGCCTTCCGGTCCGGAGCTTCTGCTGGTCGATTCGCCCCAGCGAGGAGATGAAGCGGGTAGCAAGCTGGGTGCCCGGCATTTCCATCGAGAAGATCGCCACCGGAAGGCGGCAATCCACGGCGACATGCTCGGCGATATTGAGCGCAAGCGTAGTCTTGCCCATGGCGGGACGCCCCGCCAGGATGATCATGTCGGAAGGCTGGAGCCCCGACGTCTTGGCATCAAGATCGAACAACCCGGTGGGAACACCGGTTACATCGTTCGGATTGTCGCGATCATAGAGTTCCTGCACACGATCGACGACCTGCTTGAGAATCGGCTGGATCGAGACGAATCCGCTGACATGCCTGGCACCGGCCTCGGCGATCTCGAACACCCTGGCCTCGGCCTCGTCAAGCAACGCCTTTGCATCGCGCCCGGCGGGGTTCAAGGCACTGGCGGCGATCTCGTCACCAACGGCCACCAGCTTTCTGAGGATCGCGCGCTCGCGCACGATTTCGGCGTAGCGGCGAATGTTCGCGGCCGACGGCGTGCTGTTCGCGACTTCGGCGAGATAGGCCAACCCGCCAGCCCGCTCCTGCTCGTTGTGCTTTTCCAGCGACTCGAAAACCGTCACGACGTCGGCAGGCTTACCCTGATCGATAAGCCTCGCGATATGCTGATAGATACGACGATGATCGTCGCGATAGAAATCCGACTCGCCGACAAGATCGGCGACACGCTCCCAGGCCGCGTTGTCCAGCAGGATGCCGCCGATCAGCGATTGTTCAGCCTCGATCGAGTGCGGCGGCAGCTTGATGGCTGCAATCTGAGGATCGGACAGGGAAGAAGAATAACCGGACGGGTCCATGGCAAGCACCAACAAAGCCAGACGATGACTGGAGAAGAAATTCTACCGATCCAGAAAGACAAAGGGCTGCATTTGCAGCCCTTTGTAACCTACAGCGCAAACAGCCGGAAAAGCTTACTGCTCGCCAAGCACCGATACCGTAATCGTCGTGACCACGTCCGAATGCAGCGACACCACCAGCTGGCTATCGCCCACCTGCTTGATCGGGCCATCGGGCATGCGGACGGCGCTACGCTCGATTTCGAACCCTTGCGAAGCCAGCGCTTCGGAAACGTCGGCGTTGGTGACCGAACCAAAAAGGCGACCGTCCATGCCGGCCTTGCGGCTGATCTGAACCATCAGACCTTCGAGGCGAGTCGCGAGCCCCTGAGCTTCAGCCAGCTTCTCGGCATGGGCGCGCTCGAGCTCGGCACGCCGAACTTCGAACTCGGCCAGATTGGCCTGCGTGGCACGCTTTGCCTTGCCTTGAGGAATCAGGTAATTACGCGCATAACCGTCCTTGACCTTTACCACATCGCCAAGCACACCGAGGTTCGTGACTTTTTCGAGAAGAATGATCTGCATTGATGTCTCCTCTTATTTGTGCAGGTCGGTGTAGGGCAGCAACGCGAGGAAGCGGGCGCGCTTGATCGCCGTCGACAGCTGACGCTGATAACCGGCTTTGGTGCCGGTGATGCGCGCAGGCATGACCTTGCCGGTTTCGGTGATGAAGTCCTTGAGGATGTCCACATCCTTGTAGTCGACTTCTTCGATCTTCTCAGCCGTGAAACGGCAATATTTGCGACGCTTGAAAAGACCGCGGTTGCCACGGTCATCCTTCTTCTTGAACTTTGATTTGGGCTTGAAAGCCATTTTCGTTTCCTTCCAGAAATTCGATCTTGTTCAGGTGCAGCACCGGCACCCGGCTGCGCAGACTCTTCGCCGTCAGAAAACCGGCGCCTCGAATCCACATCCCGAGGCTTGCTCCACCGAGCACGTTTGCAAGTTCGCCCGCCGCGACTGCCTGCAGCTCAACCGATGCCGTTCGTTGCTGCCCGGCCTCGTCCTGCATGGATTCGTGAGCGAGGCTGCATGTCACGACGGGAACGCCCGCCGGCGTGTATCGCAGCGGCTCGAGCGCGAGTATGCGCGCATCGATGAGCAGTTGATTCACACCCGCCTGCGGCTCCGGCAAACCGCTTACTCTTCAGCGGCCTCGCCACCCTCTTCGCCGTCAGCAGCGGACGCGGTCGCGAGCGAGCGCGACTTCTCTTCCTTCATCATGGCGGACGGCGCGGTGACGGCGGCCTTTTGCTTGATCGTCAGGTGACGCAGCACCGCATCGTTGAACTTGAACGAGTGTTCGAGCTCGCTCAGCGCGACGCCGTCGCACTCGATGTTCATCAGCACATAATGTGCCTTGTGCAGCTTCTGGATCGGATAAGCCAGTTGACGGCGTCCCCAATCTTCGAGGCGATGGATCTGGCCGCCATGGGTGGTGACGATCGACTTGTAGCGCTCGACCATCGCCGGAACCTGTTCTGACTGATCCGGGTGGACGATGAAAACGATCTCGTAATGTCGCATGCAGACTCCTTTCGGTTGATTTCAGCCCCCCGGCATGCGGACCGGTGGAGCAAGGTAAAGCGCGCGAGTCTAGCACGGCGCAGGCGTATTTCGCAAGGCACGGCATTTCCGTGCGCGGCATCGCGGTACGTCCCGCCGCTCTTCACCTCGGCCGCGAATCCCAGATCTTTTGCAGCCGCTTCACGCTGATCGGCATCGGGGTCTTCAACTCCTGGGCGAACAGTCCGACCCGCAACTCCTCGAGCAGCCAGCGGAACTCCTCCAGTTCCGCATCCACCACGCCCGCCTTGCGCCTGGCGGCGAGCTCCCGCTCGAACGGCTGCGCCAGCGACCGCCATTCGGCCAGCAACTGTGCGTCGCGGGCCGGATTGTTGCGCAGCTTGTCGATCCGCACCCCTGCCGCCTTGATGTAGCGATTGAAATGCGCCAAGCGCTGCCACGGATGATCCAGCAGAAAGCGCTTCGACATCAGCGCGCCAAGCTGGGCCTGGATGTCGGCAAGGACGTCGGGAAACATCTTGAGGCCGGCGAGGCGCTTCTGCACGGCAGCATGTTCGCCGATCAACCGTCCGGCAAGGCGGATGAATTCCTGTGCGACCAGCGTGACCCGGGGTTTGGCTTCGGCACAACGGCAGGCGAATGCCTCGGCACCACCCGGGAGTGGATCGAGCAGACACACCTGCATGAGGGTCGCCGCGACGATCTGGGCCTTGAGCTCGGCATCCGTGCCGAACGGGATGAACGCAAGTGCCAGCGCGCGCAGATCCGGCAGGCGCTCCACGGCGCGTACCTGATCCTTCAAGGCCAAGGCAAACAGGCGCGCCAGCCCCCTTCGATGCACCCGCATTGCCTCTTCGGGCGTATCGAAGGGGCGCAGCGACACGCTGTCGCCGTCATCGTGCAGTGCCGGGAAGCCAACCACGTCACGTCCCGCAACCCGCAGCTCCAGCAACTCGGGCAAGTCCCCGAACGTCCACGCGACGAAGCCGGCGAGCGATGCCTCCCCGCCCTTGGCCTCCGGCGCGGCGGCAGCACCGCCCGGCCCTTCCCGCCCCGCCGTACCGGCACCGGCTACCGCCCCCGTGCCGGCAGTTGCGGGCCTTGCGGCTGCACTCGCCTCTCCGCCCCCGGGCAGCGCAAGCGTGGCGGCACGGAAATGCTCGGTCACGCGCTTGCCGTGGCGCGCCCTCAGCTCGCCCAACTGGCGCGATTGTCCAAGCACCCGGCCGTGCTCATCGACAAGCCGGAAATTCATGAAGAAATGCGGCTTGAGGTTCTCCGACCTGAACGACTCGACAGGCAACTTGAGCGAGACCCGGTCTTCGACAAAGCGTTGCAAGGCCCTCAGCAAGGGGTCGTCGCGATCGTACTCGCCCGCCTCCACCGCCGCCTGGAAGCTCGCGGCGCTCTCGGCCATCGGCTGCAGACGATGGCGATGCCGCTGCGGCACGGTCTTTAGCAAGGCGGTGACCTTTTCTTCGAGCAAACCCGGCACCAACCACTCACAACGATTCGCCGGAATCTGGTTCAACATCGCCAGCGGCACCGTCAGCGTCACCCCGTCGTCAGCCTCACCGGGCTGATGCAGATAGGTCAATTTGAGCTTTTGCCCCAGCACCTCGAAGCTCGCCGGAAAGCGCTCGGTGGTAATACCCTCGGCCTCGTGCCGCATCAACTGCTCGCGCCGCAGATGGAGGCACTTTGGCGCATCCTTCTCGGCCTGCTTGCGCCAGACCTCGAAACTGGCCAGATCGACGACCGATTCCGGGATCTTGGCCGCGTAGAACGCGAAGATCAGCTCGTCGTCGACCAGTACGTCCGGACGGCGCGACTTGTGCTCGAGCCGCTCGATATCGGCGACCAGGCCCAGGTTGTGCTGCAGGAACGGCATCGCGCGCAGACTGCCCTCGGCGATTTCCCCCTGCACCAGGCCATCGCGAATCAGCAGTTCGCGACACAGCGCCGGATCGATGTCGCGATAACCGACGCCACGCCGCGCATAGAGCGTGAGCCCATGCACTGTGCCGCGCTCCCATGCCCGCACCGCCCCCGATGCCTTCGACCAGTGCGGCTCGCTCACCTGGCGCCGGAGCAGGTGGGCACCGACCTCCTCGAGCCACTCCGGCTCGATCCTGGCGATGCAACGGCCGAACAACCGCGAAGTCTCGACCAGTTCGGCGCACACCAGCCACTTGCCCGCCTTCTTCGCCAGCGCCGAGCCCGGGTGGGGCCAAAAGCGAATCCCTCGCGCGCCCAGGTAGCTGCCCGCTTGTGGGCCACTCGCGTCTTCGACCTTGCAGCCCACGTGGCCGAGCAAGCCGGTGAGCAAGGCCTTGTGCAGTGCCTCGTAGCTGGCGGGGACGGTGTTTTCCTTCCAGCCATGCTCTGCGCACAGCGCATGCAGCTGGCCGTGCACATCGCGCCATTCGCGCATCCGCATCCACGACAGAAAGTGCTGCTTGCACCACGTTTTCTGACGTGCCCCGGACTCGTGCTTGATCACCTCATTCCAGGCATTCCAGAGATTGCGATACCACAGAAACTCCGACTGCTGGTCGCGCTCTTCGCCACGGAACCGCGCATGCGCCTGATCGGCACTTCCGGCGGCTTCGGCGGGCCGTTCGCGCGGATCCTGCACCGACAGCGCGGACGCGATCACCAGCATCTCGGCCAGACAGCCGTGCTGGCGCGCGGCCAGCACCATCCGCCCGATCCGCGGATCGGTCGGCAGGCGCGCCAGTTCCAGCCCGGTGGGCGTGAGCGCACGCGCGTCGTCGTCGCCCACGGCGCCGAGCTCGATCAGCAACTGGTACCCGTCGCCGATCATGCGCGTCGCCGGGGCCTCGATGAACGGGAAGTCCTCCACCGCGCCCAAGCGCAGCGATTTCATCCGCAGGATCACACCGGCCAGCGAAGAGCGCAGGATTTCCGGGTCGGTATGCTCAACCCGGGAAGCGAAATCGTCCTCGTCGTAGAGGCGGATGCAGACGCCGTCCATGACCCGTCCGCAGCGACCGGCGCGCTGCCGGGCCGCGGACTGGGCAATCTTCTCGATCTGCAACTGCTCGACCTTGTTGCGGTGCGAATACCGCTTGACCCGGGCGAGCCCGGTATCGACGACGTAGCGAATGCCCGGCACGGTCAGCGAGGTCTCGGCGACATTGGTGGCGAGCACGATGCGGCGCGCGCTGCCGGGCGCGAACACGCGCGCCTGTTCCTGTGCCGACTGGCGCGCGAAGAGGGGCAGAATCTCGCTCGAAACCGCGTGCCTGGCCTTGCGCAACGCCTCCGCCGCCTCGCGGATTTCGCGCTCGCCGGGCAGAAACACCAGGATGCCCCCCGGTCCGTCGGCCTGGGCTTCATCCACCGCCTCGACGATCGCGTCGAGCAGATCGCGGTCCTTGCGGTTGTCCGCCCGCCGATCGGCGCGCGCCTCGGCGCGGCCGGACCTGTCGTCGCTCGCGACCGGACGATAGCGTACCTCGATCGGATACAGGCGCCCCGAAACCTCGATCACCGGCGCCGGCACTCCGGCGCGGCCGAAATGACGTGCAAAGCGCTCGGCGTCGAGCGTGGCCGAGGTCACGATCACCTTGAGGTCGGGCCGACGCGGCAGGAGCGTCTTCAGATAACCCAGCAGGAAATCGATATTGAGACTGCGCTCATGCGCTTCGTCGATGATCAGGGTGTCGTATGCCGACAGCAAGGGGTCGGTCTGGGTCTCGGCCAGCAGAATGCCATCGGTCATCAGTTTGACGAAACTCTGCGGCCCGATCCGGTCGGTGAAACGGATCTTGTAGCCGACCGCGTCACCCAGCTCCGAACGCAGCTCCTGAGCGATTCGAGCCGCCGTCGCGCGGGCGGCCAGGCGGCGCGGCTGGGTATGGCCGATCAGCCCGGCCGCGCCGCGGCCAAGCGCGAGGCAGATCTTCGGCAACTGGGTCGTCTTGCCCGAGCCGGTTTCGCCGCACACGATGACGACCTGATTGGCCATGATTGCCGCCGCGATCTCGTCGCGCTTCTGGGTAACCGGCAACTCGGGCGGAAACTCGGGGCGCGGCAACGCAGCCTGGCGCAATGCAAGCGCCGCCCGCGAGCGCGCGCGCAAGGCCGCGTGATCGGCGCGCAGGCGTTCACTGGCATCCGCATCCGCGTGCCTGAGCTTGCGCTCGAGCGCCGACAGACGCGGCAGATCGACCGTCAGGCACGCGGGTTCGGGCAAGGAAGAAGAGACCACAGATAGATTTCTTTGAGCCAGGAAAACGGGGGGGCAGCAACCGGTGACAACGCGCCGCCAGCAATCGCCAACGACCGCCCCGGTATCGCTGGCGCTCAGCGCGATTATGCCAGATCGGCGCCGCCGCTCCGGCGTCGCCCACCGAACCGGGCGCACAGCCTGCGCACCGCACTTGCCGCACGACCGGCCAGACGGTACTGTGCGCCGGTTACCTGCTTGCGCGCGCCCATGCAACGCCTCGAAGCCTTTCCCCCCATCGCCGCCGCCGACGCCCATACCTTGATCCTGGGCAGCATGCCGGGTGCAGCCTCACTGGCCGCGAAACAGTATTACGCTCATCCGCGCAACCTCTTCTGGCCCCTGATCGAACGGATACTCGGCATCGATGCGACCGCCTCTTATGCCGTTCGCGCCACGGCATTGGCGACACGCGGCTACGCCCTCTGGGACGTGCTCGAAACCTGCGTCCGGCCGGGTAGCCTCGACGCCGACATCGAACCGGCCTCGATCGAGATCAACGACTTCGCCGCATTCTTCGCCGCGCATCGCACGATCACCAGAGTCTTCTTCAACGGCGCTCACGCGGCCAAGCTGTTTCGCCACACGAAGAACACGCCGCTGCCAAACGGGCGGGCGTTCCAGTTGCACCAGCTACCATCCACCAGCCCTGCGAATGCGTCGATCCCGTTCGAACGCAAACTCGCAGCCTGGCGAGCCATCCTGACATGAGCGCGCGATCGGCGCGGGTCGTGGTCATCGGCGGCGGACCGGCCGGCCTGATGGCCGCCGAGACGCTGGCCGGAGCAGGCCACGCGGTGACGCTGTGCGACGCGATGCCTTCCGTGGGCCGCAAGTTTCTGCTGGCAGGCATCGGCGGGCTCAACCTGACCCATTCGGAAGAGCCCGAACGCTTCAAACAGCGCTATGGCAATCGACGCGACCGGATCGCGCCCCTGCTAGACGCGTTCGGCGCCCAGGCCTTGCAGGACTGGGCCGCCACCCTCGGCATCGCCACCTTCACCGGCAGCTCGGGGCGCGTGTTTCCGGTCGGCATGAAAGCCGCGCCACTGCTGCGCGCATGGCTGCAGCGGCTGCGGGCGGGCGGCGTACGTATTCTGGTCCGACACCGCTGGCTGGGTTGGGAGGCCGGCGCCGCGAGCGCATGCGCGGCGGTGGCATTCTCGACCCCTGCCGGCATCGTGGAGCTGCATGCCGACGCGCTCGTGCTCGCACTCGGTGGCGCGAGCTGGGCCCGACTGGGTTCGGACGGCGTGTGGGTGCCCTGGCTGGCGGGCAAGGGGGTCGACATCGCGCCGCTCAGGCCGGCCAATTGCGGCTTCGACGTCGCACGGCCGGGCTACGACGGTGAAACGGGCTGGAGCGCGCATTTTTGCGAGCGCTTTGCCGGCCAGGCGCTCAAGTCGATCGCGGTGCGGTGCATCGTGCCGAACGGCGAGCCCCAAGACCGGATCGGAGAATGCATCGTCACCCGTACCGGCCTCGAAGGCAGCCTGATCTACGCACTTGCCGCCCCGCTGCGCGACCAGATCGAAGCCCAGGGCGGCGCGACACTCACGATCGACATGACCCCCGGACGCACGCTCGAACGCCTGCAGTCGGACCTCGCCCGACCGCGCGGCAGCCGCTCGCTCGCGAGCCATCTGCACGGCAAGGCCGGAATCGACGGCCTGAAGGCGGGACTGCTGAGAGAGTATGCAAGCCCCGCGGATCTGGCATCGCCGTCCCGCCTTGCCCGATTGATCAAGCACTTGCCGGTCGAACTGCGCGCGCCGCGCCCGCTCGACGAAGCCATCAGCACGGCGGGCGGCATCTGTTTCGAAGCCCTCGACGCCAACCTGATGCTGAAGCGCATGCCCGGCGTCTTCTGCTGCGGCGAAATGCTCGACTGGGAAGCGCCGACCGGGGGCTATCTGCTCACCGGCTGCTTCGCGACCGGCCGCGCCGCGGGCCAAGGTGCCGCGCGCTGGCTGGCTGGCTGACGCGCCCGGGCGGCGGCACCACGACGGCCTCAGGCACGCAAGGCGTTGACCAGCGAGAAACCCGCCCACGCCAGGCACAAGGACCCCACGACATGGCCGGCGGTATGCACGATCAGCCAGCCCCAGGCTTCGCGCTGCACGAGATGCAGCCCCTCGGCCGAAAAAGTCGAGAACGTGGTCAATCCGCCGAGAAAACCGGTCGTCAACATCAACTTCAATGCCGGCGACAGACCAGGATTGGCTTGCACCAGCGCGAGCACACCCCCCATCAGCAGGCCGCCGAGCAGATTCGCGGCAAGCGTGCCCAGCGGCAGCAGCGGGAAAACCGGGTTGAGCATGAGCCCCAGGCCCCAGCGCAACCAGGCGCCCACGGCGGCACCGACGCCCACCGAAACGAAGGCCAACGGACCGGTTGCCGACATGTCAGCGCCCGCAGCCCGGAGACGACGTAACGTCCGCCCCGGATGACCGGCCGACGCCTCCGCAAGTATTCAGCATGCCCATTGAGCGATCGTCCCTTGACCTTGTCGATATCCGCCCCAGTTTACCGAAGCCGCGAGACGAACGGTGCAGCCCGCCGCCGCCGCGCCCCGACACGCGGCGGCGGGCGAACGATAGACCGGCTCGATACCGGCACGCCGAGGTAAAATGCCGCTTTGAACAACCGCTATTGTGGCGTACCGCCAGAGGCTCAAGTCGTGTCCGACCCTACGCATCCAAACGCGCCGAGCGCACCCGCAAGCAATTTCATCCGCAACATCATCGACGAGGACGTGCGCACCGGCAAATGGCAGGGTCGGGTCGAGACGCGCTTTCCGCCCGAGCCCAATGGTTACCTGCACTATGGTCACGCCAAGTCGATCTGCCTGAACTTCGGGCTCGCCGAGCACTACGGCGGCGCATGCCACATGCGCTTCGACGACACCAATCCCGAGAAGGAGGAGCAGGAATATGTCGATGCGATTCTCGAAGCGGTCCGCTGGCTCGGCTTCGACTGGGGCTCGCACCTGTACTTCGCATCCGACTACTTCGACCGGATGTACGCCTGCGCGATCTCGCTGATCGAGACCGGCAAGGCTTACGTCGACTCGCTCAGCGCCGATGAAATGCGCGCCTACCGCGGCACCCTCACCGCGCCCGGACGCGACAGCCCGTATCGCAATCGCAGCGTCGCCGAAAACCTCGCGCTCTTTCGCGGCATGCGCGACGGCGCCTTCCCCGAAGGCGCGCATGCGCTGCGCGCCAAGATCGACATGGCGAGCCCCAACATCAATCTGCGCGACCCGGTCATCTACCGCATACGCCATGTCGCCCACCATCGCAGCGGCGACAAGTGGTGCATCTACCCCTTGTACACTTTCGCGCATCCGATCGAGGATGCGATCGAGAACGTCACCCACTCGATCTGCACCCTCGAGTTCGAGGACCAGCGCCCGTTCTACGACTGGCTGCTCGACTCGCTCGCCAACGCCGGGCTGTTCGCCCGCCCCCTGCCGCAGCAGATCGAGTTCGCCCGCCTCAACCTCACCTATGTCGTGCTCTCCAAGCGCAAGCTGATCGGGCTGGTGGACCAGGGCTACGTCGACGGCTGGGACGATCCGCGCCTGCCGACCCTGGTCGGCGCCCGTCGCCGCGGCTACACGCCGGAAGGCTTCCGGCTGTTCGCCGAACGCATCGGGATCTCGAAATCCGACGCCTGGATCGACATCGGCGTGCTCGAGGAGTGCATGCGCGAGGATCTCAACGACGCGGCCGAACGTCGGGTCGCGGTGCTCGATCCGGTGAAGCTCGTCATCACCAATTACCCCGAAAGCCACAGCGAAACCTGCTTCGCCCCCAACCACCCGCTCAAACCGCAGCTCGGCAACCGCGAGATGCCGTTCTCGCGCGAACTCTGGATCGAACGCGAAGACTTCATGGAGGTGCCTTCAAAGGGCTTCCGCAGGCTGTTCCCGGGCAACATGGCCCGCCTGCGCTATGGCTACGTCGTGAAATGCACCGGCTGCGAAAAGGATGCCGACGGCAAGGTCACGGCGGTGCTCGCCGAGTACATGCCGGACTCCAAGAGTGGCACACCGGGCGCGGACAACTACAAGGTCAAGGGCAATCTGCACTGGGTTTCGGCTGCCCACGCCTGCGCCGCCGAAGTCCGCCTGTACGACCGCCTGTTCGCACAAGCCTATCCCGGCGCGCGGCGCGACGGCGATCCCGAAGACCTGGAGCGCGACTACATCGACGACCTCAACCCCGACTCCAAGCGCGTCATCACCGCGCAGCTCGAACCCTCGCTCGCGGACGCGGTCGCCGAAACCCGCTTCCAGTTCGAGCGTCATGGCTATTTCGTTGCCGATCGCCGCGATTCGCGTCCCGGCGCGCCGGTGTTCAACCGCACCGTCACGCTCAAGGACTCGTGGGCCAAGGGTGCGAAATGAAAGGGCGCGGACGCTGACCAGGATATGCGACGCACGCGCCTGATCATCCCGGCCATGGCCGCCGCCCTGCTCGGCGCTGCGGCGTGGTGGCTGTCGCGCCCCGTGCCGGTCGCCGTCGCCGTCCATGAGGTCGGCCGCGGGACGGTGGAATCGAGCATCTCGAACACGCGCGCCGGCGAGGTGGAAGCGTGCCAGCGCACGCGCCTGTCCACGATCGTCGGCGGCCGGATCGACAGCCTTCCGGTCAGGGAAGGCGACCGCGTCGAGGCCGGGCAAGTCCTGATGCGCCTGTGGAATGCAGATCTCGACGCCCGCTTGGCGGTCAACCGCGCCCAACTCGATACCGTGACGCGGCGTGTGAACGAGGCATGCACGCTGGCCGACAATGCCGAGCGCGAAGCCGAGCGCCAGGCCTCGCTGGTGCGGCGCGGCTTCGTTTCCGCCAGTGTCGAGGACAAGGCGCGGACCGAGGCGCGGGTGCGCCGGGCGCTCTGCGACACGGCGCGTGCCGAAGTCGTCACCGCCGAGTCACAGATCGCCGCCACGCTCACCGACCGTCAGCGCACGGTACTGGTCGCGCCCTTTGCCGGCACGATCGCCAAGATCACCGGCGAACTCGGCGAGTATTCGACCCCCTCGCCGCCTGGCGTACCCACGCCCCCCGCGATCGACCTGATCGACGACAGCTGCCTGTACGTCAAGGCGCCGATGGACGAGATCGACGCCCCCAAGATCCACGCGGGCCAGCCGGTCCGCATCAGTTTCGAGGCCATTCCGGGCAAGGTTTACGACGGCGCCGTCAAACGCGTCGCGCCCTACATCACGGTGGTCGAGAAACAGGCGCGCACGGTGGCAGTCGATGTCGACTTCGTGCGCCCCGAGGAGGCGCACGGCCTGCTGGTCGGCTACAGCGCCGATGTCGAGATCGTGCTCGACGTTCGCAACGAGGTGCTGCGCATTCCGAGCGCCGCGATCCGGGAGGGGAACCGGGTCCTGGTGCTGGGTCGCGATGGCATCCTGGCCGAGCGCATCATCAAGCCGGGGCTCGCCAACTGGGAACAGACGGAGGTCCTCGACGGCCTCGGCGCCGGCGAGCGCATCGTCACCTCTCTCGAACGCGAGGGCGTCAAGGCCGGCGCACCGGCCGTCGCCGACGCCCCCGCCCATTGAGCCGGGCAACGGTGCATGGCGCAAATCGAACTCCAGGGCATCGAGCGCATATTCACGCTGGGTGACAGCGCGGTCCATGCGCTGCGCCCCCTGGACCTGCGCATCGACGCCGGCGAATACGTAGCGATCATGGGGCCCTCCGGCTCCGGCAAGTCGACCCTGCTCAACCTCCTGGGCCTGCTGGACCGGCCCGACGCCGGGCGCTACCACCTTGAGGGGCGCGATGTCACGACGCTGTCGGGCGACGAACAGGCCGCGGTGCGGCGCACCCGGATCGGCTTCGTCTTTCAGAGTTTCCACCTGGTGCCACGCCTGACCGCGGCCGAGAACATCGCGCTGCCGCTCATGCTCGCGGGCATGCCGGCGGCGGAGCGCAAGCAGCGCACGAACCGCGCCCTGCGCGACTTCGGACTCGACCGCCGGGCCGACCACCGGCCCGAAGAACTCTCGGGCGGGCAAAGGCAGCGGGTCGCGATCGCACGCGCAACCATCATGCAGCCCGCCGTGCTCCTGGCGGACGAGCCGACCGGCAACCTCGACCGCCAGACGGGCCAGGAGGTCACCGCGCTGCTGGAAGCACTCAACGCGGCCGGCACCACGCTGATCGTCGTCACCCACGACCCCGGCATGGGCAGCCGCGCCCGCCGCCAATTGCTGATGGAAGACGGGGCGCTGCAACGGGATTGGGTGCCGCCCCCGGCCACCCCGCCGGCCGGGCGGCCCGCCCCGTGAGGATGACGGCAGCGGCACGATGACCCCGTCCGACACCTTCCGCTTCGCCACCCGCGCCGCACTCGGCTACCCCCTGCGCACCGCATTGATGGTGCTCGCCATGGCAATCGGCGTGGCCGCAGTCGTCATGCTCACCGCACTCGGCGACGGCGCCCGTCGCTACGTGGTGGGGGAATTCGCATCGCTGGGCGCGAACCTCGTCATCGTGCTGCCGGGGCGCAACGAGACCGGCGGCGTCAATGCCGGCAGCTTCGTCACCAGCACCCCTAGGGATCTCACCGTCAACGATGCGGCGGCACTGCTGCGCACGCCGCTGGTGCGCCGTGTCGCCCCGCTCGCGGTCGGCAACTCCGAAATTGCGTTCGGTGGCAAGCTGCGCGAGCTGATGGTGCTGGGCACCACCGCCGACTTTCTCGAACTGCGCAACTACCGCATGGCGCAGGGACAGTTCCTGCCGCGCGAAGACTTCGGGCGCGCCGGCGCAGTCGCCGTCCTCGGCCACAAGATCCGGGCCGAGCTGTTCGGCGCCGAAGCGGCGGTGGGGCGCATGATCCGGGTCGGCGATGCCCGCCTGCGCGTCATCGGCGTGCTCGACACCGCCGGACAGGGGCTGGGCATGAACAGCGACGAGCTGGTGATCGTGCCGGTCGCCACCGCACAGAACATGTTCAACACCAACACCTTGTTCCGCATCATGGTCGAGGCGCGCAGCCGCGAGGCGCTGGCGCCGGCGCAACACCAGCTCGAAGAGATCCTGCGCGCGCGCCGCGACGGCGAACTCGACGTGACCCTCATCACCCAGGATGCGGTGCTCGGCACCTTCGATCGCATCCTGGGCGCCCTCACGTTCGGCGTGGCCGGCATTGCCGCGATCAGCCTGGCGGTGGCCGGCATTCTGGTCATGAACGTGATGCTGGTCGCGGTGACCCAGCGCACCGGCGAAATCGGATTGCTCAAGGCACTCGGCGCGAGCGGCCGCGACATCCGCGCCGCCTTTCTGACCGAAGCCGCGCTGCTTTCGCTCGCCGGGGCACTGATCGGCTACGGCCTCGGGCATCTCGGCGCGTGGGCGATCCGGCTGGCCTATCCGGTACTGCCGGCGTGGCCGCCCGATTGGGCGGTGATCGCCGCACTGGGCACCGCGCTCGGCACCGGTGTGTCGTTCGGCGTGCTGCCGGCGCGCCGGGCCGCAGGCCTCGACCCGGTACAAGCCTTGGCAAAGCGCTGACCGGCCATGTCGTGGCGTGACTTCATCCAACTGTCGCTGCGCGCGCTGACGGCCCACCGGCTGCGCAGCTTTCTGACCCTGCTCGGCATCGCCGTCGGCATCGCCGCGGTCATACTGCTCACCTCGATCGGCGAAGGCCTGCATCGGTTCGTGCTGCAGGAATTCACCCAGTTCGGCACCAACATCATCAAGGTGACGCCCGGCATCCAGGGCGCGCGCGGTGGTCCGCCCGGGCTGCCATCGACCGCCCGCGACCTCACCCTGGAAGACGCGGCGGCACTCGAGCGGGCACCATTCGTCACCGGCATCACGCCTGCGGTGTCGGGCAATACCGAGGTTCGCGCCAATGGGCGGTTGCGGCGCACCTTCATCCTGGGGGTCGGATCCGACATGCAGCATGTGTTCTCGATGACGGTCAGGATCGGCCGCTTTCTGCCGCCGGACGACGCGAGCAGCGCACGCGCCTTCGTCGTCCTGGGCGCGACCCTCAAGCGCGAACTGTTCGGCAACGACAATCCGCTGGGCCAGCGGGTCGAGATCGGCGCGGAACGTTATCGGGTGATCGGCGTCATGGAGCCGAAGGGGCAGTTCCTGGGCATCGACCTCGACGACACGGCCTACATCCCGGCCGCCCGCGCGCTGTCATTGTTCAACCGTGAAGGGCTCATGGAGATCAACGTCAGCTACGCCGAGGGCGTGGCCGCGGCGCGGGTCGCGGCGGAGGTCCGGAACGTGCTGGCGGCGCGCCACGGCCGGGAAGATTTCACCCTCACGACTCAGGAAGACATGCTCGCGAGCCTGTCGAACATCCTGGCGATTCTCACCGCGGCGGTGGGGGCGCTCGGCGGCATTTCACTGCTGGTAGGCGGCGTCGGGATCGTCACGATCATGACCATCGCGGTATCCGAGCGCACCAACGAGATCGGACTGCTGGTGGCACTCGGTGCGCGACGGCGCACGATCCTGGGGTTGTTCCTCGGTGAAGCGGTGGCGCTCGCCGGCCTGGGCGGCTTGCTCGGGCTCGTCATCGGCACGGGGCTCGCATCCGCGATCGCGCTGTTCGTACCGTCCCTGCCAGTGGCCACGCCCTGGCATTTTGTGGTCATCGCGGAAGGCGTCGCGATCCTGATCGGGCTCGCGGCCGGCGTCATGCCGGCAAGGCGCGCGGCCTCGCTGGACGCCGTGCAGGCGCTTCGCTCAGAATAGCCCGGTGATGACGACGACCCGACGCAGCTTGGCCTGCGCCCTTCTCGCCTCTTTGACGCTGGCGCCCTGCCCTAGCGAGGCCGCGCCCGCACCGTGGTACTGGTGGTATAGCCGCGTCGACGGGCAGCGACACTGCGCGCAGTTCTCGCCCGGCCCGGGCTGGACGCCCGGACCGGGGCCGTTCCGCGACCTCAACTGCTCGGTTCCCCATCCGGTCGCTCCGCGCCAGACCGAACGCAATGTTGACCCAGGTCAACCGGACGCGAGATCGACCGGCAAGCCACGCCCCGGCAACCTAGACTGAAATCGGCAGCCCGGCGTGACCGGGCACCCACCGCAACGCGAAAAGGAGACGATCATGTGCACGTTCGACTCACCCATCGGCCGCTGCGAGGTCGCGAAGGAGATGGTTCTCCTGGACGAGACACAGCGCGAATGCGCATGCGAACACGACTGTGCGCCGGGTACGGATTGCCCGCTCGAGGGCTGCTTCACGCCGGTGAGCGGGCTGTCGGTCGAGCATGCCGGCGCTGTCGTCAAGGCGCTGGCCGCGGTTGCCTAAAGATCTGCGCGGGCATGGCGGCGCACTACTGATCCGGCGTCACGAAAACTGCTCGTCGGCGCGCAAGAAGCGCCACTGCCCCAGCGGCAGGTCGCCCAGGCGCACCCGGCCGATCCTCACCCGCTTCAGCCCCACCACGTTCAAGCCCACCAGTTCGCACATGCGCCGGATCTGCCGCTTGCGCCCTTCGCGCAGCACGAAGCGCAGTTGATCTTCATTGATCCACTCGACCTTGGCGGGCCGCAGCTTGCGCCCGTCGAGTTCCAAGCCGTGATTGAGCAACGCCAAGCCCCGTTCGTCGAGTTGCCCGTCGACCCGCACCAGGTATTCCTTCTCGACCTTCGAGTCGTCACCGATCAACTGCCGTGCGATGCGCCCGTTCTGGGTCAGCACCAGCAGACCGGTCGAATCGATATCCAGGCGCCCGGCCGGCGCGAGGCCGCGCAGGTGCTCGGGATGAAAACGCTGCGCCACATCGCGATCGAACTGGCTTTGGGCATCGATCAGGGTCACCGCCGGAACATGCTCCGGCTCGGGCTGACCCGATACGTAACCGACCGGCTTGTGCAACAGGATCGTCACCTGCGCGGCCTGGCGCGCGGTCGCTTCGGGTGCGAGCTCGACGACCGCATCCGGCGCGATTCGAATGCCCAACTGGCTGACCCGCCGCCCATCAACCGACACCCAGCCACGCTCGATGATCTGGTCGGCCTCACGGCGCGAGCACAGGCCGCGCTCGGCCATGACCTTGGACAACCGCACCCCGGTCGCCGGCACCGGGCCGGCCTCCGCTTCGGCCGCGCGCGGTTGCCCGGTGGGCAGTTCAGGCCTCGTACCGCTGCGCCCATCCTCCCGATCCGGCTTAGGCAGTGTACCGGCAGGCGCCGCCCGGCCACTCCGCCGCAGCGGCTTGAGGCCGCCGCTGTTGAAACGGCTGCGCAGCCCCGTCTTGGCGCGCTCGGGCGAAATGGGCGCCGAGCCCGGATCCGCCAAGGTATCCGCGCGCTTGCGCAAGCCGAGCTTGCTGCGCTGCGGCCTGGCCGTGTCGCTACTGTCTGCCGCGGGCTCCGCGGCGGGCTTCCCGCCGTCATCGCGTTTGTCGTCGATCATGTCTGTAGAACCTGAGAACTTGTTCCGCCCCGTCCGGCTGGCTTCCGGGCCCGGAGCGGTATGAAGAGGCCGGCGATCGTTGCGGCTCCATCCGGAGACACGCCCGATCGGCGGCACGCTGCGCCCGCCATCGGACGCCGGGACCGATCGGGCAATCAACGGCCGGCCGCCAGTCCCCGGAGCATAAAGCATCGACACCCCCAGCGCACCACCTGCGCCCGGCATGGAGCATGATTTCACTAGGCGAAATCTGACCCTGCGGTTAGACTCTGCGCACGAACAAGCCCGCAGATTCAAGTGAAGTGACGACCACCCCCGAACCGAAGAATCCGATCCAGGTCGTCGAGCGAATGATGAAGCTGCTCGACGTTCTGGCCTGCCATCCCGATCCGGCGCCGCTGAAACAGGTGGCGCTCGAGAGTGGGCTACATCCGTCCACCGCTCACCGGATCCTGGGTGCGATGGCCCAAAGCGGCTTCGTCGAGCGCGGCGAAGGCGGCACCTATCGACTCGGCATTCGCCTGCTCGAACTCGGCAGCCTGGTGAAATCGCGCATCTCGCTGCGCGAAACGGCGATGCCGTTCATGATCGGGCTGCATGCCGAGAGCGGCGAGAGCGTCAACCTGGGGATCCGGGACGGCGACGAAATCGTCTATGTCGACCGGACCTCCAGCGGCCGTTCGGCCGTGCGGGTGGTGCACATCGTCGGCGCCCGCGCGCCGCTGCACACCACGGCCTCGGGAAAGCTGTTTCTGGTCGACGACGGTCTGGAGAAAGTGCGTGAGTATGCCCGCCGCACCGGCTTGCCCGGCACCACGGCATCCTCGATCACCCAGCTTCCGGCGCTCGAGAAGGAACTCGACAAGGTCCGGCGCCACAATGTGGCCTTCGATCTGGACGAGGTCGAGACCGGGGTGCGCTGCATCGCGGCGGGCATCCGGGACGACTCGGGCAAGCTGGTGGCATGCCTGTCGTTGTCGACACCGTCGGAACGTTTCAACCCCGACCGCGCTCCGCGCGTACGCGCGGTGGCACTGGATATTTCACGCGCGCTCGGTTTCGTGCCAATGCGCAACTGACGCCGCGCAAGCGACCGCCGAAGCATCCGCCGCACGCCGCCCGAACGAACGGCGGCGCACCTTCAGGTGCCGCTGGCCTGCGCTTGCACGGTTGCCAGCCGTTGCCCGCCGCTGGTTTCAAGCCAGCGCTTCACGCGCCGCGCATCGGCCACACGCGTGTACTTGCCCTGTGAATCCATGAACACCATGATGACCGGGGCGCCGTGGACCCAGGTCTGCATCACCAGACAGCGCCCGGCCTCACGGATGTAGCCGGTCTTCGACAGGCCGACCTGCCAATCCGGATCGCGGACCAGGCCGTTGCTGTTGCGGAAGTGCAGGGTTCGGCTTCCGGCCGTCACGTAACGCTCGGGCGTGGTGGAGAACTCTCTGATCAGGGGGTAGGCCGCGGCGGCCTGCACCATCTTGACCAGGTCGCTCGGGCTGGACACGTTTGCCGGATTCAGCCCGGTGCTGTCCGCAAAGCGCGTGTCCCACAAGCCGATCATGCGCGCCTTGATGTTCATCGCCATGATGAATGCCGGCCGCCCTCCCGGGTAATGCCGCCCGAGCGCCGAAGCGGCCCGGTTCTCGGAAGACATCAATGCCAGCCGCAGCATTTCCTCGCGCGTAAGACGGGTGCCCACTGCGATGCGGGAGCCGGTGCCCTTGAGATCGTCCACATCCTCGGCGCTGATCGTCAGCATCTCGCTGAGGCTCTGGCGCGAGTCCAACACCACCATCGCCGTCATCAACTTGGTGATCGAGGCGATCGGCATCGGTGCCTCGGCACGCTTTTCGGCAATCACCGCCCCGGTCTTCTGGTTGACGACCACGAACGCCGAAGACGCCAATACCGGATTTCCCGCGCGATCCAGCTCGAACGAAACGATTTCGGACTCGGCCGCCTGCGGCACGGCCGCCACCGCAGCGGCCCTGCGTACGCTGGCAGAGGACTTCTTCTTGGGCTTGGCGGCTACTTTCGCCTTGGGTTTGGTTTTGGCTTTGGATTTCGCCTTGACCTTGGCTTTGGTCGTGGCCCGTGGCGCCGGTTTGGACGCCGCCTTGGTCGTCGATTTGGCACTCGCCTGCTTGGCAGGCGCAGTGGCGGCGGTTGCCTGGGTGACGCCGACCTGTGCAAACACAAGCCCAATGAGCACGACCAGAAGCGCGCGGTAATTCATGATTTCAGTCCAACTAGGAAACACTACGTAACATACGCTTATTCTCAATGAAAATAGAGATATATCAAGCTTTATTCAAGTCACTTCAAGAAAATTTTTGAATGTGCGCTTATCGCGGAGCCTCGCACGCCGGAGCGGACGGGCGCCAGTCCCGCGACTGGCCGGCATATCGACCTGTGGGAACCCGCACTCACAGGCGCAGGAAATCTTCGACCTCGCTGCGCCGCGCCTGGGTGTCACAGTAGCCCAGATCCATCAGTGCCCGGGTGTAGCCGGTTTCGAACAGCAGATAGGAGAGCAGCGTGGACCCTTCGCGCCGCATCGCGCCGATACCGCGCAATACCGTACGCAGCGGGGTCGGCAGTTCGTTGCGATACTGGCCGGCGATCGCATCGAGGCGGAGCGAAGGTGCGATGACAAGCGTCTCGATCGGACGCAAGGGCAGCTTCGCCGCAAGGCGCTGCTCCGGGGTAAACGCGCACACCGTTCGGTTGATCCGCTCCATGCGCTCGAGGTCGACCGTCAGACCGTCGAGAAAAATACTCGACATCGCATGGCCGGCAATCTGGGCCGGCGAGGGGTAGTTTTCCGTGCGCTGCCGCCCCTCCTCCGACAAACGGCCGGAGCCGATCACGAGGATGCGTTCCGCGCCGAGGTGAATGGCGGGGCTGACCGGCGCGAGTTGCCGCATCGAGCCATCACCGAAGAACTCGCGATTGATCCGCATCGCCGGAAACACGAACGGTATGGCACTGCTGGCCAGCAGATGGTCGACCCCGAGCCGGGTTCGCACGCCGATGCGTTGCGCCCGCCGCCAGTTCTCGACGCCCGCGGCAGCCTGGAAAAAGGCGAGATTCTCGCCCGAGGAATAGCCGGACGCCGATACGCTGATAGCATGAAGATTGCCCGCCGCGATGGCACGATCGAGCGCATCGAAATCATAGACACGCGACAACAGCGCGCGCAGCGGGCTGTTGTCGAGCAGCGAACGGGGGGTCTGGCGAATCAGCCAGCCGAAGCCGAAGGTCGCCCCCCAGCGCAAACCGGTTTCGAGCAGCGCCAGGGTATCAGCCCGATAAACATGCTGGACATGGAAATTGCGCCAGATCCAGGCAAGCTTGCGCACCGCCATGCTGAAATCGTCGGAGAAAACCGCGAGCGCCATCGCATTGATGGCCCCCGCGGACGTGCCCGAAAGAACCGGGAAGGGATTGCCCGGCCGCCGCCCGCGCATCTCGCGAATGGCGGTCAGCACGCCCACCTGATAGGCTGCGCGCGCCCCTCCCCCGGTCAATACCAAACCCGCCCGGCCCTCTGCCATAACAGTGTCCGTTGTCGTCGCCGGCCGACATCATGCCACGTCGGCCGAACGGATCATGCCAATCGCTGTACGGCCTCGACGCTGGTGAGCGCCGCCATGTTGACGACACGCCTGACCGTGGCCGAAGGCGTGAGGATATGCACCGGCTTGTCCGCACCCAGCAGAATCGGCCCGATCGTCATGCCTTCGCCCGCCGCCGTCTTGAGCAGGTTGAACGCGATGTTCGCTGCGTCCAGGGTCGGAAAGATCAGCAGGTTGGCATCGCTGCGCAGCTTCGAGTTCGGGAAGATGCGCAGGCGCAGCTCGGTATCGAGCGCGGCGTCGCCATGCATTTCACCCTCGACCTCCAGCTCGGGATAGCGCGAGTGCAGCAGTTCCAGGGCAATGCGCATCTTCTCCGCCGTCGGAGATTCGGCATTGCCGAACGACGAATGCGACAGCAGCGCAACCCGCGGCGTGACGCCGAAGCGCAGCATCTCCTCGGCTGCGAGCACCGTCATTTCCACGATCTGCTCGGGATCCGGGTCGTAATTGACATAGGTGTCGGCGAGGAACAATGTCCGCCCCGGCAAGCTCAGCAGGTTGAGGGTGTAGAAGTTGTTCACGCCCTCGCGCCGCCCGATCACCTGTTCGATGTACTTCAGATGCAGCGAATGCATGCCGTAGGTTCCGCAGATCAGACCATCGGCATAGCCGAACTTCAGCAGCAGGGCGCCGATCAGGGTGGTGCGGCGGCTGACTTCCTTTTTGGCATATTGGACCGAAACGCCGCGGCGCTCGCTGAGTTGATGGTAGTGGCTCCACAGTTCTTCAAAACGCGGATCGGAATCCGGATTGACCAACTCGAAATCCACTTCGGGCTGCAGGCGCAGTCCGAAACGCTGGATGTTGTCCGCCACCGCCTTTGGTTGGCCGATCAGGATGGGTCGCGCGATGCCCTCGTCGACAACCGTCTGCACCGCCCGCAGCACCCGCTCCGACTCGCCTTCGGCAAAGATGATGCGCTTGGGATTGCTGCGCGCCGCCGCGAACACCGGCTTCATGATCAGGCCGGAATGCCAGACGAAGTTGTTGAGCTGCTGGCGGTAGGCATCCCAGTCGCTGATCGGCCGGGTCGCGACCCCGGAGTCCATCGCGGCCTGCGCCACCGCCGGGGCGATCTTGACGATGAGGCGCGGGTCGAACGGCCGCGGAATGATGTACTCGCTGCCGAAACCGGCCACCTTTTCGCCATAGGCCGCTGCGACGATATCGCTCTGCTCGGCCCGCGCGAGCTCGGCAATGGCGCGAACCGCGGCAATCTTCATCTCGTCGGTGATCGTGGTCGCCCCCACGTCGAGCGCACCGCGGAAGATGAACGGAAAGCACAGGACGTTGTTCACCTGGTTGGGATAATCCGAGCGCCCGGTCGCGATGATCGCGTCACTGCGCACCGCCTTGACTTCTTCCGGCAGGATTTCGGGGGTGGGATTGGCCAGCGCCAGAATCAGCGGGTTCGGCGCCATCCGGGCAACCATCTCGCGCCTGACCACGCCGCCGGCCGACAAGCCCAGCAGCACATCGGCGCCGTCCATGATCTCGGCAAGCTTGCGCGCCTCGGTGCTTTTCGCATAGCGCGCCTTGATCGGATCCATCAGCGTCGTGCGCCCCTCGTAGACGACGCCTTCGATGTCGGTGACCCAGATGTTCTCGACCGGGATTCCGAGCATGACGAGCAGGTCGAGGCAGGCCAGTGCCGCGGCGCCCGCGCCGGAGGTCACGAGCTTGATCTTCTTGGGATCCTTGCCCTGCATCTTCAGGCCATTGAGTATCGCCGCCCCGACGACGATCGCGGTGCCATGCTGGTCGTCGTGAAACACCGGGATCTTCATCCGCTCGCGCAGGCGGCTCTCGATGTAAAAGCACTCGGGCGCCTTGATGTCCTCGAGATTGATGCCCCCGAAAGTGGGCTCCAGCGCCGCGATCATGTCGATCAGCTTGTCGGCGTCCGGTTCGTTGATCTCGAGGTCGAACACGTCGATGCCGGCGAACTTCTTGAACAGCACCCCCTTGCCTTCCATCACCGGCTTGGCGGCGAGCGCGCCGATGTTGCCCAGGCCGAGCACCGCCGTGCCGTTGGTGATCACGCCGATGAGGTTGCTGCGCGAGGTCAGGTTCGCCGCCTCGGCCGGATCTTCGACGATCGCGTCGCAGGCCGCGGCGACCCCGGGCGAATAAGCCAGCGAAAGGTCGCGCTGGTTCGAGAGCACCTTGGTGGGCGTGACCGAAATCTTGCCCGGGCGCGGATAGCGGTGGTAGTCGAGCGCAGCTGCGCGTATCAGTTCATCCATGTTCTTCTCTTCTGTCGTGTTGTCGTCATTCTGCCACTCGGATGCGTATGGCGGGCATCCTGGTCGGCCCCCATCCCTGCACGCCGAAGCCAAGCCCATGCGGACGATTGCGGAGCCCGTATCGGGAAATCATTGCACACAGGCGTCTTATCCGGATCCGTCAAGCCGTGGCATAATATTAGGCTGTCGACGACTGCTGTTGCCCTCGTAGTTTCCACAGGCCGCCAAGACGGGTTCGCGAAACTCCCGCAGACCGGTGGCCGACAGCCCGAATCAGCCGTCCGGACCAGTTTCGCCAAAGAACGGAGATCCACCGATTATGAATCACCCCGCTTCCACGGCCGCTCTGGCCGCCGCTCCAGATTATGTCCTCAATGCAGGTCTCAGGAAATGGGTGGCGGAAGTCGCCGCACTGACGCAGCCCGAGCGGATCGTATGGTGTGATGGATCGCAGGCGGAATACGACCGGCTGTGCGCCGAGATGGTCGAAACCGGCATGCTGATCAAGCTCAATCCGGAAAAGCGCAAGAATTCCTATCTCGCGTTCTCCGACCCGTCCGACGTCGCGCGGGTCGAAGACCGCACCTTCATCTGCTCCCAGGACAAGGCCGACGCCGGCCCGACCAACAACTGGGAAGACCCGAAGGTGATGCGCGACACCCTCGACGGCCTGTTCCGGGGTTCGATGCATGGCCGCACGATGTATGTGGTGCCGTTCTCGATGGGCCCGCTCGGCAGCCCGATCGCCCATATCGGCATCGAGATCACCGACAGCCCCTACGTGGTCGTCAACATGCGCACCATGACCCGCATGGGCCGCGCGGTGATCGATCAGCTCGGCACCGACGGCGCCTTCGTGCCGTGCATCCATTCGGTTGGCGCCCCGCTCGGCCATGGCGAGAAGGACAGCCGTTGGCCATGCAACCCGACCACCAAGTACATCGTGCACTTTCCCGAAACCCGCGAGATCTGGTCCTACGGCTCGGGCTACGGCGGCAATGCACTGCTGGGCAAGAAGTGCTTCGCCCTGCGCATCGCCTCGACCATGGCGCGTGACGAAGGCTGGCTGGCCGAGCACATGCTGATCCTCGGCGTGGAATCGCCCGAAGGCGAGAAGACCTATGTCGCAGCCGCCTTCCCGTCGGCCTGCGGCAAGACCAACTTCGCGATGCTGATCCCGCCCAAGTCCTTCGACGGCTGGAAGATCACCACGGTCGGCGACGACATCGCCTGGATCAAACCGGGCAAGGACGGCAAGTTCTACGCGATCAACCCCGAGGCCGGATTCTTCGGGGTCGCGCCGGGCACGTCCGAGAAGACCAACTTCAATGCCATGGCGACCCTGAAGGAAAACATCATCTTCACCAACGTCGCGCTCACCGACGACGGCGATGTCTGGTGGGAAGGCATGAGCAAGGAAGCACCGTCACACCTGATCGACTGGCAGGGCAAGGACTGGACACCCGAGATCGCCAAGGAAACCGGGCGCAAGGCCGCGCACCCGAACTCGCGCTTCACCGCACCGGCCGGCCAGTGCCCGTCGATCGACCCGAACTGGGAAAATCCCGAAGGCGTGCCGATCTCGGCCTTCATCTTCGGCGGCCGCCGTGCCACCACGGTGCCGCTGGTCTACCAGGCGTTCAACTGGAATTTCGGCGTCTACATGGCGGCCACGCTCGGTTCGGAAACCACCGCGGCCGCCTTCGGGGCCCAGGGCGTGGTGCGGCGCGATCCGTTTGCGATGCTGCCGTTCTGCGGCTACCACATGGGCGACTACTTCAACCATTGGCTGCGCATGGGCCATGCCGTGGAGAACACCCCCAAGATCTTCTGCGTCAACTGGTTCCGCATGAACGAAAAGGGCGAGTTCATCTGGCCCGGCTTCGGCGACAACATGCGGGTGCTCAAGTGGATCGTCGACCGGGTCAAGGGCCGGGTCGCCGCCAAGGAAACCGCGTTGGGCTGGATGCCGCGCTTCGACGACCTCGACTGGAGCGGCAGCGACCTCACCAAGGCCGAGTTCGACAACCTGACCAAGGTCGACGCCGAAGCCTGGAAGACCGAGCTCGAACTGCATAAGGAATGGTTCGACAAACTGCAGGACCGCCTGCCGCGGCAGATGATCCTGAAACGCGAGCTGTTCGAACTGGCGCTCAACGCCGACTGAAGGCCAGCCGCCTGAACCCCGAAAGCGCCGCCCGTCGGCGCTTTTTCCATTCCGGCCGGGCGTTGCATGCGTCCGCGGCCCCTTTCCACGAGCAGGCAAATCCGATCATGCCCATTTCGCAACGCGCCCTCGACATCCAACCTTTCCATGTCATGGAACTGCTGCGCCGTGCGCGCGAGCTCGAAGCCGCGGGCAGGGACATCATCCACATGGAAGTGGGCGAACCGGACTTTCCGACACCGCCGCCGATTGCCGCCGCCGCGATGCGCTTCATCGCCAAGGGTCATGTGCAATACACCAGCAGCGCGGGCCTGCCCGCCCTGCGCGAGGCGATCGCGCGCTTCTACCATGACCGCTTCGGCGCCTCGGTCGACGCGGACCGCATCATCGTCACGCCGGGCGCCTCGGGCGCGCTGATGCTTGCGCTGGCAGTCACCACCCTTCCGGGCGACGAATGGCTGATGCCCGACCCCAGCTACCCGTGCAACCGTCACCTGGTGCGCACGTTCGAAGGCCGCGCCCGGATGCTCCCGGTGAGTGCCGAAACCCGCTTTCAACCACGGCCCGACCAGATCGATGCGGCCTGGAGCGAGCACACGCGCGGCCTGATGGTCGCCACACCGTCGAACCCGACCGGCACCTTGCTCGACGCGCACGAGCTCGCCGCGCTGCGCGGGTGCGTGTCACGCCGCGCAGGCGTGCTGATCGTCGACGAGATCTACCAGGGGCTCAGCTACGGCGTCGAGGCCAGCACCGTGCTGACGCAGATGGACGACGCCTTCGTGGTCAACAGTTTCTCGAAATACTTCGGCATGACCGGCTGGCGCCTGGGTTGGCTGGTTGCGCCGCGCGAATACGTGCGCGAGGTCGAAAAGCTTGCGCAGCACTTCTTCATCTCGGCGTCGACGCCGGCGCAGCATGCAGCACTGGCCGCCTTCGAGCCGGCCACGCTGGAAATTCTCGAGGCGCGCCGGCATGAATTCGGCGAGCGCCGCGCGGCGCTGCTGCCCGCGCTCGAAGCGCTTGGATTCGTGATCGCGACCGAACCCCAGGGCGCGTTCTACATCTATGCCGACATCTCAAGACTTGCCGACGACAGCGAAGCCCTGGCGCGCCGGCTGATCGAAGAAGCCGGCGTGGCAACGACGCCCGGCCTCGATTTCGGCGACCACCATCCCCGCCGTCATCTACGCCTCGCCTATACGACCGGCACCCCGCGTTTGCTCGAAGCGGTCGAGCGCATCGGCCGCAGCCTGCGCTGAAACAGCCGTGCAGAGCAGTCCGGACGTGCTCGATCAGGCGTCGTCTGAACGCACGACCGCCTTGATCCGCTGTTTGAGGGCCAGAACCTTTTTCGAGTAGCGCGCCGCCGGGTCGTTGCGCGCGCCGCCGTAGTATTGCAGGGCGGCTTGCAGGCTGCCGAAACGACGCAAGCCTTCCACCAGCACCAAGGTACCCACCTCGACGTTGAACAGCGGATCGAACAGCGCATCTTCGGCCGCATCCGATCCGATCTTGTCCTTGTGAAAGCGCGGGATCACCTGCATCAAACCCTGCGCGCCGGCACGGCTCTCGGCAAGCGGGTTGAAACTCGACTCGACCGCCATCATCGCGACCAACAATATCGGATCGACGCCGGCCTTGCGCGCACTGTCCTCGGCCTGCACCAGCACCGGCTCGATCACCTCTTCCGACACCCGATAACTGCTGGTGACCCAGTCGCGCACGCGTTGCATCTCGGCCGACAACGCCGGCTCCACGACGGGTTCGAGCGCGACCTCGAAGATGGGCGGCAACGCGAATCGCGCCGTCACGGTCGGCGCCTTGACCCGATGCACCACTACGACCGGCTCGATCGGCATACTCGCCGCATGGATCGTCGCCGCGCGCACCTGGCTCAGCTCGGCACTGGCCGGAGCGAGTTTTGGAACTTGCAGGGCGCCTACGGCGAGGCCCGCGGTGAGCAGCCCGGCATGGGCCAGACGGGCGATGGATACCCCGTGGAATTTCGATGACGGGGGTTTGGATGGTGCGTTGGTCATGGTGCCTCCTCGCTGCGATCGAAATCTCCAGCCGGCCTCCCGCCTGCCCGAATCGGCAAACAAAAAACGAAGGTCCGTATGGTGGTTGCACCCGGCAAAAACCGCATTCCTGCATGCCGGGCGGGCAGAGATTTCAGTCTTCAGTGGTCGATTGACACGGCTGTCGCAACCAGACAACCGGCCCCGCGGTGCGAGCGGCCATGGGATTCGCGTCGATCATTCTGAAAGACGCCGCACCGTTGAAAAAAGGAGCTTCAATGAATGCTGCGATGCAACAGTTCCGCACTCTATTGATTTGTCTCAGTATTGTCAATTACGGAAAGCACGCTCCGCACCGCCGGGCGCCGATACTTTGGCACAAATCATTGCCAGCACTGGGTTTCAGGCCCTTTTCCGTGCTCCGAACCGCGTTGTATCCACGCAACAAAGGCGTGCCCTCGACGGCGTGACACGCGCTACCGCAGCCGCAGCATCGCGGCCCCCCAGGCGCGCTCCGGGCGCCTATTCGACACACAGGGCATGCAGGCGCGGCCAATCGAAACACGGCCCCGGATCGGTCTTGCGACCGGGCGCGATGTCGGAATGCCCGACCACGTCCTCGATCGCATACCGAGCGCGCAACGCGCCTATCAAGCGCGCGAGCCTGGTGTATTGAATCCCGGTGAACGGCTGCGTGTCGCAGCCTTCAAGCTCGATACCCACCGAAAAATCGTTGCAGCGCGCGCGTCCACGCCAACTGGAAACCCCCGCATGCCATGCACGCTTGTCGGCCGGAACGAATTGCACCACCTCGCCGTCGCGGCGAATGAAGAAATGCGCCGACACCCGCAGTTCGCAAATGGTCGCGAAATACGGATGCGCGGCGGCCATCAGGCGGTTGGTGAAGAGCTGTTCGACTCCGGGGCCACCGAACTCGTCGGGGGGCAGGCTGATCGCGTGCACGACCACCATGCTCACCGGGCAGTCGGGCGGCCGGTCGTCGCAATTGGGCGACGCACAGTGCCGCGCCCCGGCCAGCCAGCCCTCGTCACACCACGCGCCCGCCGCACCGCTCACTCGAGCCCCCACTTGTGCAAGCGATAGCGTAATTGCCGCAGCGTCAGGCCGAGGCGCCGGGCGGCCTCGGCGCGGTTCCAGCGGGTGCTGTCGAGCGTGCGCAGCACATGGGTTCTTGCCTCGTCCGCCTCGCCCTGGGGCGGCTCCTCGTCACCGCCGTCGTCGGGCTGCACCCATGACGACGGCGGCTGCGAAAGCTCGGTCCGGCGCTCGAGCGGCATCAGTTCGAGATCGGCCGCGCCGATCACGATGCCGTCGCAGAGCGCGCAGGCCCGCTCGAGCAGGTTTTCGAGCTCACGCACGTTGCCCGGAAATCCATAGCGTGCCAGCGCATCGAGCGCCGACTTGTCGAGCATGTGCGCTCCCGCGCCATCGCGTGCAGCCAGTCGCTCCAGGATATGCGCCGCCAGGCCGGAAATATCCTCACGCCGTTCCCGCAGCGGCGGCACATGCAGCGTGATCACGTTGATTCGGAAATACAGGTCCTGCCGGAACTTGCCTTCGGCCGCCAGCGCCCCCAGATCGCGGTGCGAAGCCGACAGGATGCGCACATCGACGGGCTCTTCGGCATGGGCGCCCACCGGCCTGACCGCCCGCTCCTGAATCGCCCGCAGCAGCTTGACCTGCATCGCAAGCGGCAACTCCGCCACCTCGTCGAGGAACAGCGTCCCGCCCCGGGCGGCCTGAAACAGGCCCTCCTTGTCGGAAGCCGCGCCGGTAAAACTGCCCTTGCGGTGTCCGAAGAACTCGCTCTCCATCAGCTCGGGCGAGATCGCGCCGCAGTTGACCGGCACGAACGGCGCAGCCGCACGCGGCCCCCGGCTGTGGATCAGGCGCGCGATCACCTCCTTGCCCGTGCCCGATTCACCGTTGATGAACACCGGCGCCTGATTGCGCGCGAGCTTGTCGATCTGGACCCTGAGCTGCACCATGACCGCCGACGTGCCGACCAGATCGCGTTCGCCCGGCGGCGCCGGGGTTTCCGACACGGGGGCAAGACTCAGGGCATGGCTGACCAGTTCGCGCAAGGCCTTGAGTTCGACCGGCTTGGTGACAAAATCGAAGGCGCCCAGCTTGAGCGCGCGGATGGCCGTTTCGATGCTCCCGTACGCGGAGATGACCGCAACCGGCAAGCCCGGAATCCTGGCCTGGATGTGCGCCACCAGATCCAGGCCGTCGCCATCGGGCAGGCGCATGTCGGTCAGGCACAGCCGATAACTGCCCTGCTCGAGCAACGCGCGCGCCTCGCCCAGCGTGGCGGCACCGCGACAGGCCAGCCCCATGCGCAGCAGCGACAACTCCAGCAACTCGCGGATGTCATCCTCATCGTCGACGACGAGCACGTCGATGCTCGTCGATCGGACACGCCGGTCGGGCTGCGTCATGGCTGTCTCCGTCCGGTCAGCGAGAAGTGCGCGCCGGGCTCGTTGCCGATGAAATCGAGGCTCGCATCGTTGGCCTCGGCCAACTCGCGTGCGATATAAAGTCCCAAGCCGGTTCCCTTGGCATCGGTGGTAAAAAACGGATCGAACAGATGCACCCGATTGGCGTCGCTGATCCCCGCTCCATCGTCCACCACGTGCAACACCACATCGCCCCCCTCGTCCGCCTCGTGCGCGAAGATCCGGATCGACCCCGGCGCACCGCTGCAATGGCGGCGGGCGTTGTAGAGCAGGTTCGAGAGCACCTGGTGCAAGTGGGCGCGATCCATCGCCAGATGCAGTCCCTCGTCGATGTCGACGGCGAACAAGCCGAGCTCGTCCTCGCCCTTGAGTCCGAATTCCTCGACCACTTGCAGGGTGGTGATCCGCAGCGGCAGCGCCTCCCGCATCAACTGGTCGCGCTTGCCCAGGGCCAGCACGTCGCGCACGGTGCGCTCGATACGCCGGGCATTGTCGTTGATGATCCGCAGTAGACGCACCTGCACATCGGCGCGCTTCTCTTCACCGAGCAGGTCCGCCGCCTGGGTGACCGCCGAAAGCGGGTTGCGGATCTCGTGCGCCATGCTCGCGGTCAGCCGGCCGAGCGCGGCGAGCTTCAGTTGCTGCACATGCTTCTGGATTTCTTCGAAATCGGTCAGATAGACCACGGTGTCGTCGGATACCACCGAGGCCGAGGTGTCGTCCGGCCCCGCGGCCCTGCAACGCAGCAGCTTGCCGGCCGGCCCCAGGCGCCGGAGCACGCCGCGGCGATCGGCGCCCGGGCCGCAACAATCCTTGAACGCGGTGTCGATTTCGGCCAAGCGCAGCCCCTCGCCGAGGTCCGCGCCGAGCAGGATCGAAGCGCGCGGATTCGCCTGCCGCACCCGCCCGCCCTCGGACAGCACGATCACCCCGTCCTGCATGTCGCGGATGATGCGCTCGTTGATCGCCTGCTGGCGGCTCAGGGCCTCGCCACGCTGCATCGCCAGCGATTCATTGGCCTTGGCCCGGCGCGCGAGCAGCCGGGCGGTGAAGGCGATCGCGAAGAAGCCGATGCATACGATCCCGACCTGGAGAAACTCGGATGCGCTGCGTCCGCCGAAAGCCCGCCATGCGTTCTCCCCCAGCACCGTGACCGTCGCAACCGCGGCGAAGAAGATCACCATCCGCCCCTCCGCCACCAGCCCGGCGGCAGCGAGATAGACCATCATCAGCACCGGCATGCCGCTGCGATAGCCACCGCTGATCCACATGATCCCGGTCAAGGCCAGGATGTCGATGATGACCTGGAGCGAAATCAGGCGGTTCAGCCCCAGGCGCGCCTGCACGTCGGGAAACCCTAGCATCAACACCAGCGCCAGGTAGGACAGCGCAACCAGCATGAACAGCCTGGGCGCCTCCTCCCCCAGGCCCAGCTCGCGCCCTGCGACCAGGAAGAACCCGGCGATCAGCAGGCGAAACAGGTTAAAGTAGCGCTGCGGATCGAGGCGGGAGGCATCCGCCAAGCTGGCGGCAGTAGGGGGCATCGCGCGCAGGCCCTAGCGTCAGCGCCTGACGCCCAGACGGCGATGCTCGACGCTGCAGAAGACCTGCCCCTCGCCCCGCACGCAGTCGCTCTCGGGGACATGCAGACCGCAATGCGCGCACGCCACCATGCGTTCGGGTTCCGTCCCGGCCTCGCGCGCCGCCCGGTCGTGGCGCCTGCGCTGCATCTCCTGCAGGCTGCGGCGCACCCACCAGAAGCCGATGAGGGCGAGAGCGAGAATGAGCAGCGTACGCACGATGACCGAAGACCCGTAAAGAATTCAGGCGGCCAGTTTAACGTGAACGTCGCGCCAGCGACTCACCGGGCGACCCCGCCCTACCCGTGCATCCCGGCCGCCAGACTCACACGCCCCGCAGCTTTTCGCACGCGGCCGCGAGCGTCGCCTCATTTTTGGCGAAGCAGAAGCGCACCACCCGTTCGTCGAGCCCGTCGTCGAAGAAGGCCGAAACCGGTATCGCCGCGACGCCGATCTCGCGCGTGAGGCGCTCCACGAAACGGACGTCGGGTTCGTCCGAGATCGCGCGATAACGCGCAAGCTGAAAATAGGTCCCCGCCGAGGGCAGCAGCTCGAAGCGCGAACCGTCGAGGCCGGCGCGAAAGAAATCGCGCTTTGCCTGGTAGAACGCGGCCAGCGCCAGATGACGCGACGGGTCGGCCATGTAGTCGGCCAGCGCCAGTTGGACCGGGGTATTCACGGTGAACACGTTGAACTGATGCACCTTGCGAAACTCCGCCATCAGCTCGCGCGGCCCGATCACGTAGCCGACCTTCCACCCGGTGATGTGATAAGTCTTGCCGAAGCTCGAGACGATCAGGCTGCGCGCGGCGAGCTCCGGATGGCGAGCGCAACTCTGGTGCGCCCGTCCATCGAAGACGATATGTTCATAGACCTCGTCGGATACGACCACGATGCCAGTATCGCGCGTGAGCGCCGCGAGCGTCGCCATGTCGTCCCGGCCCCACACCGTCGCGGTGGGGTTGTGCGGCGAGTTGATCATGATCATCCGCGTTCGCGGCCCGATCGCGGCGCGCACCGCATTCCAGTCGGGCCGATAGTCCGGCGCGGCAAGACGCATGCGCACCACTCTACCGCCCTGAAGCTCGATCGCCGGCCCGTACGAATCGTACACCGGCTCGAACACGATCACTTCGTCGCCCGGCCCCACCAGCGCCGCAACCGCGGTGAATAGTGCCTGGGTCGCCCCCGCGGTCACGGTGATCTCGTCCTCCGCGTCGTAGCGCATGCCGTAAAGACCCACCACCTTGGCCGCGATCGCTTCGAGCAACGGCGCAACCCCGGCCATCGGCGCATACTGGTTCTGGCCCGCGCGCATCCAGTGGGCGACACGCTCGAACAAGCCATCCTCGGCGTTGAAATCGGGAAAACCCTGCGACAGATTGATTGCGCCGCAGGCCTGCGCCATGCGCGACATGACGGTGAAGATCGTCGTGCCGACACGCGGCAGCCGCGAAGCGACAGGGTGGGGAAAGCTGGGCATGCCGGAAACCTCCGCAATGTTTGGCGAACCCTATTCTGGCAGAGCTTCGCCACCCGGACCATTTCCGCGTCCGCCGCCGAACCGGCCGGGCAACCAACGCCAGTCCGCCCCTGGCGGGCTGCTAGAATACCGGCCATGGCCTTCACCCAACCGGTTCGCACCCTGGTGCGGGACGGCGACGCGATCGTGATTCTCGATCAGCGCCGCCTGCCTTTCGTCACCGCCACCTGCCGCCTCGCGTCGCTCGAAGCGGTGGCGGTCGCGATTACGTCGATGCAGGTCCGCGGCGCCCCGCTCATCGGCGTCACGGCGGCCTTCGGCGTCGCACTCGCACTGCGGACGGACGCCGGCGATGCCCGCCTGGCGCAGGCACTCGACACCCTCGCCGGAACCCGCCCCACCGCGGTGAATCTGCATTGGGCGCTGGCGCGCATGCGCGCGCGGCTGCAAGGCCTCCATCCACGCTCGCGGTACGCCGCCGCCTGGGACGAAGCACAGGCCATCGCCCACGGCGATTTCGACACCTGCGCGGCGATCGGCCGTTTCGGCGTCGAACCGCTGCAGGCGCTGGCCCGGCGCAGGTCCGGGCCGGTACGCATCATGACCCACTGCAACGCGGGCTGGCTCGCCACCGTAGGGGCAGGCACCGCGCTCGCACCGGTCTACGAGGCGATGGCGTGCGGCATCCCGGTACATGTACTGGTCAGCGAAACGCGACCACGCAACCAAGGCCTGCTGACCCAATGGGAGCTCGCGCAGGCGGGCGTTCCTCACACCTTGATCGCCGACAACGCCGCCGGCCTGCTGCTGGCGCGCGCAGAAGTCGATGTCGTGATCACCGGGGCAGACCGGATCGCGGCCAACGGCGACAGCGCGAACAAGATCGGCACCTATCTCAAGGCGCTGGCCGCCTTCGACAACCGGGTGCCCTTCTACGTCGCGGCGCCCTTATCGACCATCGATTTCGACTGCCGCTCGGGCGCCGAAATACCGATCGAGGAACGCGACGCCGACGAAGTCCTCAGCATCGCCGGCGTGAACAGAGAGAACGAACCCGGCCAGATCCGTCTCGCTCCGTCCACGACGCCGGTCGCCAACCCGGCGTTCGACGTCACCCCGGCGCGCCTGATCGACGGCATCATCACCGAGCACGGCATTTGCCCTGCCACGGCACTCGAGTCCTTGCGCACACCGCGGACGGCATGAACACGCCCATGCCCACCGGATCCAGTCGCCCGCCGCTGTGCACGGCCATCATCGCCTGCGCCCAGGCGCTGGCCGCCGCACGCCTCAACCAGGGCGCTTCGGGCAATGTCAGCGCAAGAACGGCCGATGGCATGTTTATCACCCCCAGCGGTGTCGCCGCCGATCGCCTGCATGCGGACGACATCGCCCATATCGCCGCCGGCGGCGCAGCCAGCGGCCGCCTCGCGCCGTCGTCCGAGTGGCGTTTTCATGCGGATCTCTATGCCCGGCGGCCCGAGGCCGGCGCCATCATCCACACCCATGCGCCGTTCGCGACCGCGCTGGCCTGCCAGCGCATCGAGATTCCACCGTTTCACTACATGATCGCGCGCTTCGGCGGCGCCAGCGTGCGCTGCGCGCGCTATGCGACCTTCGGCACCCAGGCCTTGTCCGACCACATCCTGAGCGCGATCGCCGAGCGCAGCGCCTGTCTGATCGCCAATCACGGCATGCTGGTGTTCGGCCCCGACCTGGAGCACGCGCTTGCGGCCGCCGTCGAGTTCGAGAGCCTGTGCGAACAGTACTGGCGAACGCTGCAGATCGGCACGCCGGTCTGCCTCGCCGAAGACGAGATGGCCGAGGTCATCGAGAAGTTTCGCTGGTACGGCCGCCCACGGGACGCCGGCGCCTGACCCGCTCAGCCGGCACCCACGCGCACACGCTCCAGCACCCGCAGCAGGCTTGCCGTATCGTCCAGCCCCCAGCCATTGCTCATCAGCGTATCGAGCTGCTGCGCCACCTGCGCCGCGATCGGCAGCGGCACCCCCAGGCGCGCCGCCTCGGCGAGCACCAGGCCGAAGTCCTTGTGGTGCAGGCGGGCCTGGATGCCGGCGGCGAAATCGCGGTCGACCATGCGCCCGCCGATGATCTCCATCACCCGCGACGCGGCCGACCCGCCCATCAGCGCCGTCCGCACCCGGGCGAGGTCGACCCCGTGCGCGTTCGCCAGGTGCATCGCCTCGGCCGCGGCCTGTATGGCGGCGACCATGATCATCTGGTTGCAGGCCTTGGCAACCTGCCCCGCGCCCACCTCGCCGACGTGAACCAGCGTCTGTCCGAGCGCCAGTAGCAAGGGCCGGACGCGCTCGAGATCCTCGGCGCGCGCGCCGGCCATGATCGCGAGTGTGGCGGCCCGCGCCGCCTGCTCGCCGCCCGACACCGGCGCGTCCACCCAGCCGATCCCGAGCTGCGCATAGCGCGCGGCGAGCGCGCGCGCGGTGGTCGGCGCGATGGTACTCATGTCGACATGGATCCCGCCGCGCTCGAACCCGGCCGCCAGGCCGTGCGCGCCGAACGCCAGATCCTCGACGTCGCGGCTGGTGGTGACGATGGTGATCACCACCTCGCTCGCCGCGGCAAGCTCGGCCGGGGTCCCGCACCGGCATGCCCCGTGTTCCACCAGCGCCGCGGCGGCCTCCGGCCGGCGCGCCCACACGGACAGCGCATGCCCCGCCTGCAGCAGATGCATGGCCATCGGGCGCCCCATCGCCCCCAGTCCGACGAAACCCACCCGCATCGTCATGCGCCTCCGCTCATTCGCTCGAGCAACTTGAGCATCGCGATCGAGTCGTCCTCGCCGAGGCCGCTACCGACCATCGCGTTGAACATCTGCGCCGTCGCGGCCGACGACGGCAGTGCGAGGCCCAGGCGATGCGCTTCTTCGAGCACGATGCGCATGTCTTTCTGGTGCATCCACGCCTTGAAGCCGGGCTTGAAGTTGCGGTCGAGCATGCGCTGGCCATGGTTTTCGAGGATGCGTGAATACGCGAAACCGCCCAGCAAGGCTTCGCGCACCCGCCCGGCGTCGACACCGCTGCGGGTCGCGAAATTGAGCGCTTCGGCGACGGCCGCCACCCCGACGCCCGTCAGGATCTGGTTGCAGGCCTTGGCCACCTGGCCGGCGCCCGAAGCACCGATGAGCGAAACCGTCTTGCCCATGGCCTCGAACACAGGCCGGACGGTCTCGAACGCAGCTGCGTCGCCGCCCACCATGATCGTGAGCGTGGCATTGATCGCGCCGATCTCGCCGCCGGAGACCGGCGCATCGAGCATCTGAATGCCCTGCCCGGCCAGACGCGCCGCGATCGACTGCGCGGCCGCCGGCGAGATCGTGCTCATGTCGACGAACACCAGGCCCGCGCCCGCGCCCGCCGCGACGCCTTCGGGCCCGAGCGCGACCTGCTCGACATCCGGCGCATCCGCGACCATGCTGATCGCCACATTGACGACGCCCGCCAGCGCGGCGGCACTCGTGCAGGCAACCGCGCCGGCCTCGACCAGCGGCTGCATCGACTCGGCGCGGCGCGTCCACACATGGACCTCGTGACCGGCGTTCAGCACATTGAGCGCCATGGGCCGCCCCATCAGGCCGAGCCCGATAAATCCGACTTTCATTGATCTTGCTCCTGGATTGCTACCGATGGTTGAATCACGTCCAAACGAGGATAATCCGCGAATGACCTACGCCCCAATCATCAAGGAAATCGGACGTGGCGCCAAGGGCGCGCGTGCGATCGGTGCCGATCAGGCGCAACACCTGTTCGGCGACATTCTCGACGGCCGCGTTCCGGACCTCGAGCTCGGCGCCGTGCTGATCGCGCTACGCATCAAGAGCGAGTCGCTGGCCGAGCTGACCGGCTTCAAACGTGCGATCGACGCGCGCATCGCAAGCGTCGCGGTAGCGCCGGGCGCGCGCTGCGTGGTGCTGCCCACCTACAACGGCGCGCGCCGCCAGGCCAACCTGATGCCCTTGATCGCGCTGTTGCTGGCACGTGCCGGCGTGCCGGTGCTGATTCAGGGGCGCCACGACTTCGACACCCGGGTGAGTCCGTTCGAGCTGCTGGCCGCGCTCGACATCCATCCGGCAGCCAGCATCGAGGCGGCCGCCGCGGCGCTCGCCGGGCAGCGGATCGCCTGCGTGCCGCTTGCGCTCTTGCTGCCCGGGCTCGACCGCCTGCTGGACATGCGCACACGCCTGGGGGTGAGGGGGAGCGGCCACACCATGGCCAAGCTCATCGACCCCTGCATGGGCCGGAGCGTGAGAGTAGTCTCGGTGACGCATCCCGAGTATCTCGAACGGATGCACGAATTCCTGCTGGACGACGGCGGCCGGGCGATGCTGCTGCGCGGCACCGAGGGCGAGGCTTTCGCCAACCCGCGCCGGCGCCCGCGCATGAACGTATACCTCGACGGCCGCGCCGAAACCGCTTTCGATGCCGAAGAAGGCGGCACTCCGCCGCTGCCGGATCTGCCGGACGTGCCCGCCGTCGCCGACAACGCCGCGCTGATCCGCGCGATGCTCGCGGGCGAAATCCCGATCCCGGCGCCGCTCACCGACCAGGTTTCGGCGCTGGTACGACTCGCGCGCGCGGCCTGAGTGGCGCGCGCGGCGGCTCAACCCAGACGGCCTTCGCGATAATCGCTCACCGCGGCGTAGATCTGATCCTGGGTGTTCATGACGAACGGACCATATTGCGCAATCGGCTCCCCGAGCGGGCACCCGGCGATCAGGAGCAGGCGCGCGCCCTCGGGGCCGGCTTCGACGACGACGCCGTCGCTCATCGGCGCATTCGCCAGAATCGCCATCCGCTTCACTCCGATCGCACGCCCCGCGACCGCGGCCTCGCCCCGATAGACATAGACGAACGCGTTGAACCCCGGCTCGAGCGGCTGGCTGAACCGGGCACCGGCGGGCAGGCCGATGTCGAGGTACAGCGGCGCCGTCGCGGGGCGCTCGACCAGTCCGCGCAATCCGTGGCTCTCGCCCGCGATCACGCGCAACGACACCCCCTGGGCGACCACGGCCGACGGGATCTCGGCCGCCTTGATGTCGCGGTACCAGGCCGGAATCATCTTGTCGCGCGCCGGCAGGTTCAACCACAACTGGAACCCTTCCATGACTCCGTCCTGCTGTTCCGGAATCTCCGAATGAATGACCCCGCGCCCGGCGGTCATCCACTGCACCCCGCCATTCTCGAGCAGCCCCTCGTTGCCGGCGCTGTCGCGATGGCGCATCCGCCCCGCGAGCATATAGGTGATCGTTTCGAAGCCACGATGGGGATGATCCGGAAACCCGGCGATGTAGTCGTCGGGTTTGTCGCTGCCGAACGCATCGAGCATCAGGAATGGATCCAGCCGCCTTTGCAGCGCCTGGGTCAGCACCCGGGTGAGCCGCACGCCCGCGCCGTCCGAGGTCGCAACTCCCGCGACCACCTGTTCCACCTCGCGCGGATGCCGTACCGGGGCATTGCCGGCGTGTTCGACCAACGGGTTCATTGCCGTCCCTCCATGCTTGTCATCGCGGGCACCGACCTGATGGCCCCTGCCCGCCAACCGGCTCGCCCGCTCAGGCGAGCACCGCCTCGATCTGCGACGCCGCATCGGCGAACGCCTTTGCCGCGGCCTCCGGCCCCATCGACAGGCCTTCGGCATACACGAAGCGCACGTCGGTCATGCCGAGAAAGCCCAGCACGGTCTTGAGATAAGGCACTTGCGAATCGGCCTCGGTGTCACGATGGACACCGCCGCGCGCGAGCGCGACATACACCTTCTTGCCCTTGAGCAAGCCTTCGGGGCCGTTGGCGGTGTACTGGAAGGTCACCTTGGCGCGGGCAATCGCGTCGATCCAGTTCTTGAACTGCACGGGCACGCCGAAGTTGTACATCGGCACCCCCAGCACCACCACGTCGGCAGCCTGGATCTCGGCTATCAGGGCGTCGTCCAGCGCGACCCGCGCCGACTGCTCGGGGCTGCGCGCTTCGGCGGGCGTGAACAAGGCTTGCAGCGCGGCTTCATCGAGCACCGGATGGGGTTCGAGCGCCAGGTCGCGCAGCACGAAGGAACCGGTCGGCGCCTGGGCGCGCAGGCGCTCGACGATCGAGTTCGCCAGGCGGGTCGATTGGGCGCCGTTCGCGCGGGCGCTGGCGTTGATTTGAAGAATGTTCATGATGGCCTCTTTGGCTTGATTGACGATGGCCCCATCGTATTCGACGACGAGAAGCTACAGAAGCCCATTAAACGGATATCATTGTTCCAGCCATGGAACAAAAACCCGCCATCGAAGCCAGCGACCTGGTGCTGTTCGCCCACATCGTCGAGCAAGGCAGCTTCAGTCGCGCCGCAAGCCGCCTCGGCATGCCCAAATCCACTTTGTCACGCCGTGTTTCGGGGCTCGAGCAGGCCTTGGGCGAACGCCTGCTGCTGCGCACGACGCGCAAACTCGCCTTGACCGAGTTCGGCCACGCCGTGCTCGCCCACGCGCGCCAGATCGACGATGAACTGGGCGCCGCGGCCGCGCTGGCCGCATACCGACAGCGCCGCCCCAGTGGACGTCTGCGGGTGTCGATGCCCAGCGACTTTGCCAACGTGGTGCTGGTGGATCTGCTGGCCGCGTTCGCGGCGCTCCACCCGGAGGTCACCCTCGACATCGACCTTTCGCCGCGGCGGGTCGATCTCATCGGCGAGAACTTCGACCTGGCGCTACGCATGGGCGACCTGCCGGACGACGCCAACCTGGTCGCGCGGCCGATCGGGGTGTTTCCGGCCGGCCTGTACGCAGCCCCGGACTACATCCGGGAGCACGGCAACCCTCGGGCACCGGCGGACCTGTCGTCCCATGCCATGCTGTGCCTCGCGAACCGCAGTGGCGAGGCGATGGGCTGGCGGCTCGGACGCACCGGCGGCGAACATTATATCGAGCCGCATCCGCGTTTCATCGCCAACTCACCCGAGCTGTTGATTCGCCTCGCCCGTGCAGGCAGCGGCATTGCCGCGGCACCCGACCAGTATGCGAACGCGTTCTGCGCCCGCGGCGAGTTGATGCGCATCCTGCCGGACTGGTGCCTGCCGTCGGTCAGCGGGTGGGCGGTGTTTCCGGGGCGCCGGCTCATGCCCGCCAAGACCCGCGCATTCATCGAGATGCTCGAGTGCGCGCTGAACGGGCGCGCAACTCCGGCACCCGGCGCATAACGCTGCGCGCCGATCCGGCCGGCCGCTCAGCCGACCACTTCGAGGGTCGCCACGCCGATCTCGTAGCGCCCGCCTTCGAGAGCGTTGCAGCGGCGCACCCGCACTTTCACCACCAAGGGGGGAAGAGTCAGCCGCCCTTCCGGCGAGGCGACCACGACCTCGAATTGCTCGCCCTCGCCGGGGACGTACGCGGCGTGCAGCGTCATGCCGCCGACCCCCAGCTCCACACAGTTCGCCGCGATCTCCGTGCCACCATCGAGACGGATCACCGCATTGGAGCCGAGAGGAATGCGGCGGTCCAGGCGTCGGTTCTGATAGTAATTCTTCATGTGGCGGCCGGGCATGCTTGGAATCGGCGCATTTTATGCCCATGAATGAAAAAAAGCTGCGCCGAAGGTCCGCGGGCGCCGATGGCCGGCAACTGCCACAGGCGCTCCAGCCCGCGCCTGCCTCGCACGGCGAATCAGCCGCAGCGCGTGTCGTCCTTGACCCCGAACTTGCGCAGGATGTTTTCGAGCGGACAGAAGCGAGTAAATCCGCTCTGGAACAGGTTCACCCCGACGAAGGCGGTGAACCACAGAAAATTGCTGTTCACGAACACTGGCGAGCCGGCGACGCCCAATGCCAGCGAGATCAGCACGAAGGCCCCGGCGAATATCCGCACGAATTGGTTGACGGTGAGTGTCATGGGTTTTCTCCAGAAACGGATCCGGCGCGCCTGTGCATCGCCGCGAAGTAGAGCACCGGTATCACGACCAGCGTGAGCAGCGTCGACACCAGCACCCCGAAGATCAGGCTGATGGCCAGCCCGTTGAATATCGGATCGTCGAGAATGAAGATCGCACCGATCATCGCCGCCAGGCCGGTGAGCCCGATCGGCTTCGCCCGCACGGCCGCGGCCCGTATGACGGCTTCGCCCAGGTCGACACCCGCGCGAACCTGCTGATTGACGAAATCGACCAGCAGTATCGAATTGCGCACGATGATGCCGGCCAGCGCGATCATGCCGATCATCGACGTGGCGGTGAACTGCGCCCCGAACAGCGCATGCCCCGGCATCACTCCGATGATCGTGAGCGGTATCGGCGCCATGATGATCAGCGGCACCCGATAGCTCTTGAATTGCGCGACCACCAGCAGGTAGATCAGGATCAGCCCGACCGCGTAGGCGGCGCCCATGTCGCGGAAAGTCTCGTAAGTCACCTGCCACTCGCCGTCCCATTTGAGGGCGTAGCCGGCGTACTGGTCGGGCGGCTGGCGGATGAAGTACTCACCCAGCGCGCCGCCCAGGCCCGGCCCGCTCAGGTCCATGCCGGACAGCCGCACGCGGAGGTCGAACATGCCGTAGAGCGGCGAATCCAGCGGGCCGCCCATGTCCGCGGTCACATACACGACCGGCAGCAGGTTCTTGCGATGGATCACCTGGTCGCGCACGGTTTCCTGCACCTGCACGAGCTCCGATACCGACACCAGGGTGCCGTCGCGTGCGCGCACCTTCATCGCCAGCAGCGTGTCGATGTCGGCTTGACGCTCGGGCGGAAGCTGGATGCGCACCGGCAGTTCGAACTTGTTGTCGCTGCCATGCACCGGCGTGACGTTCTCGCCCGCAAGCCCCATGCGGACGACCTCCACGATGTCGGACTGCGCGACCCCGAGGCGCGCCGCCTTCGACTGGTCGACCCGCAGCACGATCTTGGGCGCAATCTCATCCACCGTATCGTCGACACCGACGATGTCCGGCGTCGCCTCGAACACCGCGCGCACCCGCCGCGCGACCTCGATCTGCCCCGCGTGGTCGGGGCCGTAGATCTCGGCCACGATCGGCGCCAGCACCGGTGGCCCGGGCGGCACTTCGACCACCTTCGCGTTGCCGCCACCGGCCCGCGCGATCCTGGTCACCGCCGCCCGCACCGCAACCGCGATCTCGTGGCTCGGACGTGCCCGCTGGGCCTTGTCCACGAGGTTGACCTGGATGTCGCCCTGCTCGGGCGCGCTCCTAAGATAGTACTGGCGCACCAAGCCGTTGAAATTGATCGGGCTCGCGGTGCCGGCATAGGCCTGCCAGTCCGACACCTCGGCCGCGGCGCCAACCTCTTCGCCGATCAGGCGCAAAACGCGCACGGTCTCCTCCAGCGGCGTACCCACCGGCATGTCGAGAACCACCTGGAATTCACTCTTGTTGTCGAACGGGAGCATCTTCAGCACCACCCATTGCAGCGCGGGCAGCGCCACCGACGCAAGAATCAGCGCGAACACCAGCGCCCACAGCTTGAGCCGTGCCCGCCCGCCCCGCACCGGGTCGAGCATCGGCGTCATCAGGCGGCGAAAGAAACCGTCGAGGTGGCGGGTGAGCCGGTCGTCGTCGCCATGCGCGGGATCTGCCGGGCGGGCCAGCAGCCTGAGCGCCAGCCATGGCGTGACCACGAACGCCACCGCCAGCGAGATGAACATCCCCATCGAAGCATTGATCGGGATCGGGCTCATGTAGGGCCCCATCAAACCGGTCACGAAGGCCATCGGCAGCAAGGCTGCGATCACCGTGAAAGTCGCGAGGATGGTCGGCCCCCCGACCTCGTCCACCGCGCGCGGCACCAGCCGCCACAGCGGCGTGGCCGGCTCGAGCGCATGCCAGCGGTGAATGTTCTCGACCACCACGATGGCATCGTCGACGAGGATGCCGATCGAGAAGATCAATGCGAACAGGCTCACCCGGTTGAGCGTGAACCCCCACGCCCACGACGCGAACAGGGTCGCCGCGAGCGTGAGGGTGACCGCGATGCCCACGATCAAGGCCTCGCGCCGCCCCAGCGTCACGAATACCAGCAGCACCACCGCGGCCGTCGCAAACACCAGCTTGCCGATCAAGGTGCCGGCCTTGTCGTTGGCCGTCTTGCCGTAGTTGCGGGTCACCGTGAACCCGATTCCCTCGGGAATCAGCGAACCCTCCAGCGCCTGCGCGCGTGCGACGATCTCGTCGGCGACGTCCGCGGCGTTGGCGCCGGGTTTCTTCGAAATCGCCAGGGTCACCGCCGGAAACACCCCCTGCTCGGCGTGCGCGGACGCGGCGCCGGTGCCGAACCACACATAGCGCGAGGGCTGGTCGGGCCCGTCCTCGACCCGGGCGACATCGCTCATGAATACCGGCTTGCCATCCTCGACGCCCACCACCAGCCTGCGCACATCATCCGCCGATTCCAGATATGTACCGGTCTGGACCAGTACCTCGCGGTTCGCGCTGACGAGGCTCCCGGCCGGCTGCGAGGCATTCGACAACTGCAGCGCCGCGCGCACATCCTGCGCGGTCACGCCGTGCGAGTTCATGCGTTCGTTGTCGAGCAACACCCGGACCACCCGCCCCGGCCCGCCGATGGTGACGACGTCGCGGGTGCCCGGCACCCGCTTGAGCTCGTGCTCGACCGCGCGCGAAACCTGTTGCAGCTCGAAGCCGGCACGCTCCGGGTCGGCGGTCCAGAAAGTGAGGCTGACGATGGGCACATCGTCGATGCCCCTGGGTTTGACGACCGGCTCGCCCGCGCCCAATTGCGGGCTCAACCAGTCGCGATTGGAATGAACGGTGTCGTAGAGCTTGACCAACGCCTCCTGATTCGGGACCCCCACCTCGAACTGCACCGTGATCACCGCCATGCCCGGGCGCGACACCGCGTACACATGCTCCACGCCGGCAATCCGCGACAACACCTGCTCGCCCGGGCGGGCGATCAACGCGTCGACATCACGTGCCGACGCCCCCGGGAAAGGCACCAGCACATCGGCCATCGTGACGTCGATCTGCGGCTCCTCCTCCTTCGGGGTGATCAGGGTCGCGAAAATGCCGAGCAGCAACAGCACCAGGGCGATCAGCGGCGTGAGGGGATTGCGCTGAGACGTGGCCGCGATGCGCCCCGACCAACCTAGATCCATGCGCCCGCCCCCGCTCAACGACCGGCGGCGCGCCGGGCGCGCGCCTCGATGCCGGCCTGGATCGGATCGAGCGCGATCACCTCGCCGTCCACCAGGCCCGCCAGCACCTCCACGCTGCCATCCGGCTGGGGCATGCCGATGCGCACCTGGCGCAGGCCGAATCCGCCCTGGCCGTCCGCAACGTAGACGCCAGTGATTTCGCTCCGCCGCAACACCGCCGAAACCGGCACGGCGAGCCGCAAAGTCTCGCCGGTCAGAAAGTGCACCCGCGCAAAACTACCTGGCTTGACGCCCGCGAGCCCGGCGGGCAGATCGACCCTGACCCTCACCGTGTGGGTCCGCGCGTCGGCCGCCGGCAGAACCGTCACCTGCACGGCATCGACCCAGCGGTCGATTGCGGGCAGCTCCACCCGCGCCTCGAGCGCGTCACCCACCAGCCCCGCCAGGCGGAACTGCGGCACGTCGACCACGGCCCGCATCTGCGCGGGATCGAAAATCGTCAGCAAGGGTCGCCCCGGCTGCGCGACTTCGCCCACTTCGGCGAGCCGTTCGGCCACCACCCCGTCGAGCGTCGCTGCAATGGTCGTGTAGCCGAGCGCGGTCGAAGCCTGGCCGCGCCCGGCCCGCGCCGCACGCAGTTGCGCGTCGGCCGCCTCGAACGCGGCGCGCGCCTGGTCGACCGCCGACGGGCTGACGAATCCACGCGCCAGCAGACTGCGGGTGCGCTCGTAATCCGCCCGTGCATTGGCGAGCGTCGCCTGCGCCTGGGCCACGATCGCGTCGGCACTCGAGACCGCCTGGTCGGCCGCCGTGGCGTCGATGCGCAGCAATACCTCGTCGCGCCTGACCGTGTCGCCGGCGTCGACCCACAGTTCGACGATGCGCCCCTGCACCTGGGCGGCGATGGTGACCCGGGTCGTCGCTTCGAGTGTCGCCTCGCTCGTATGGGTGAGCTGCGCCGGGCGCGCCTCGACCCGCTGGGTCGAGATCTGTGCGAAAACCGTGCTGGCACCCGCAAGCACCAGCATCAGACATGACGACAGGAACGACTTGAGTATTATCATTAATATAATAATACTCTAATGTTTATGCGTACGAAAGCCCACTCATCCTCACATCACATCCCCAGCCGCAAGTGCCTCTCAGCTCAGCTGCGCGCGCACTCCGCCGCATAGCCGGCAATCGCCGCGACGACCCCGTCGGCTTCGCCGACGGCGAGGACTTGCCGAATATCACAGCGCGGATGGCGGCCGCGCGCCGCTTCGACCAGCAGCGGCACATCCTTCTTCAAATGCCCGCCCTGGGCGAGAAACACCGGCACCACCGTGATCCGCCCTGCGCCCGACGCCACCAGCCGGTCGATTGCTTCGGCGAGCGTCGGCTGCATGAACTCGAGGAAGGCGAGCTCGACCCGCAGCGCGGGCTCGGCACGCTGCAGCGCCGCTTGCGCGCGCAGCATCGGGCGCGCCCATTCCGGGTCGCGCGCGCCGTGCCCGAACAACACCACCGCCTGTTCGCCCCGCGTCATCTGGCCTCCGGGTGGCGGGCAGGCGCCGCAGGTTCGGCGAGCAGGCGCTCGATGCCCCGCGCCGCAAGCAGCAGGCCCACGCTCGCGGTCATCATCATGCTCGACCCGTAGCCGGCGCAGGCGAGCCCTTGCGGGGCGGACGTGGCCGCGCACGCGGCTTCGGGATAGGCAACCGGCTCATCCGAATAGATCGCCTCGATTCCGAAACGGCGGCGCGGGTCGCGCGAAAAGCCATGGTCGCTGCGCAGGCAGCGACGCACCTTGGCCAGCAGCGGATCTTGTTCGGTGCGCGACAGATCGGCCACCCGTATGCGCGCCGGATCGCGCTTGCCGCCCGCGCCGCCCGCCATCACCAGCGGCATGGCCTGGTCCCGGCACCATGCCGCGATCGCGACTTTCGCGCGAACGTTGTCGACCGCATCGAACACCATGTCGAATGCGCACAGGTGAACTGCGACGTTCTCGGGCGTGATGAATTCGTCCACGGCATCGACCCGCGCATGCGGATTGATCGCCCGGATCCGCGCAGCCATCGCAAACACCTTGGCCTGCCCCAGCGTCTCGTCGAGCGCATGGACCTGGCGGTTGATGTTCGACTCCGCGACATGATCCAGGTCGATCAGGGCGATCCGGCCGACGCCGCTGCGCGCCAAGGCCTCCGCGGCCCACGAGCCGACCCCCCCGACGCCGATCACGCACACGCGCACCGCGGCCAGGCGGTCCGTGGCGTGATCGCCGTAGAGGCGCGCGACGCCGCCGAACCTGCGCTGCGGATCGACCTTCGTCATCCGCGCGGGATCTTCAACGAAACACGGTGCCTCCGTGCCGTTTCGGGCCGTGCCACAGGCGTCGGCGGCTGCGCCCGCGTTCATGCCGTTTCGGCTGAGCGCGCGCGACAATCGTCCAGCCACACCCCGAGCCCCTGCGCATTCAGGGTCAGGTCCATCTGCAGCAGCTCGAGGACGCGCTCTTCGGGCAAGGTCCAGCCCTGCCGCTCGGCCTCCTCGCGCACGATCTGCTCGAGGCCGGCAAGGATCTCGACATGCCGGGCGACGCCTTCGCCGCGCGCGGCATGCGCCACCGCCACCATGGTATCGATCAGGCGGTGAAGGTCGCCGCCCAGTCTTGCCACATCGGTGACCCGGCTGTAGTGGGTCAGGTACATGGCCTCCGGCTGGTAGGCGAGCATCCGGTCGATCGAAGCATGCAAGGCATCCGGATCGAACTGCGACGGGGTGGTGGTCGGAATCACCGACGCGCGGCCGTTCACATCGAACTCGCGGTACGACAGACCGAAGGTGTCGCCGGTGAAGAACGCGCGCGCGGTTTCGTCCCAGATACAGATGTGGTGGCGCGCGTGACCGGGGGTGTCGAGCACCGTGAATTTTCTGCCGCCCATGTCGATCTGGAGCCCGTCTTCGGCCAGCACGATGCGCTCGGCCGCGACCGGCACGAGCCGCCCATAGAGCGCGAAGGTCTGCTCGGCGCCATACACCGCCGACGTCGCTTCCCACAGCCGGGTCGGATCGATCATGTGGCGCGCGCCGCGCGGATGCACCAGCAGACAGGCGTTCGGCAGCGCGCACATCAGGCTCCCGGCGCCGCCCGCATGATCGAGGTGGATATGCGTCAGCATGACCCAGCGAACCTGTTCCGGCGGTATGCCCGCGGCACCGAGCGCGGCAAGCACGCGCGGCACCGACGCATTGGTGCCGGTGTCGACCACCGCCGCCTGCCCCTGGTGTATCACCAGATGAATCGCCGCGAGCGTGTCGCGGCAATAGCCCGAATCCAGCGCCAATATCCCGTCCGGATGGGCGGTCACACCTTCCACGATTGTCCTCCTCCTGCGCATGCAGCGCTTTCGGCGACATTGTAGCCGCACCGACCCTCGGGGACGAATGCTTCGACATCGGGTTACACTGGACGCCTGCCAGGAGCTCAACCGTGAATACCGATTTCGACTTCGACACACCGCTCGACCGCGCCGCCGAGCCGGGCGAAAAATGGGGCCGCTATGCCGGCCGCGACATCCTGCCCCTGTGGGTCGCCGACATGGATTTCGCGGTCGCGGACGTGATCCGTGACGCGCTCGCCGCACGACTCGCCCATCCGGTGTTCGGCTACACCGATCCGTGGCCGGCGCTGGTCGAAGCAGTGATTGACGGTATCGCGCGCGACCACGGCTGGGCGATCCGCCCGGAATGGCTGATATGGCTGCCCGGCGTGGTGAGCGGCTTCAACCTCGCCTGCCGCGCGGTCGGCCGTGCCGGCGACGAAGTGTTCACCGCCACCCCGGTCTACCCGCCCTTTCTCACCGCGCCGGCCAACAACGACCGGACACTGGTGACCCGCCCGCTGGTGTTGCGGGATTCGCGCTGGGAATGGGACCGCCGCGCGACCGAGGACGCGATCGGCCCCCGCACCCGCCTGCTGATGCTGTGCAATCCGCACAACCCGGTCGGCCGGGTGTTCGATGACGATGAGCTCGGCTGGCTCGCGGACCTGGCCGAACGTCGTGACCTGATTATCTGTTCCGACGAGATCCATTGTGGCCTGGTGCTCGACCCGGACCACCCGCATCGGCCGATCGCCGCCCTGAACGATGCGGTCGCGGCACGCACCATCACCTTGATGGCCCCGTCGAAAACCTGGAACATCCCGGCCCTTTACTGCGCCTTCGCAATCATTCCCGATCCGAAGCTGCGCCGCGCCTACGCCCGCGCGATGCGCGGGCTCGCGGGCCACCCGAACGTGCTCGGGCTCGCGGCCGCCGAGGCCGCCTACCGCGACGGCGACCCCTGGCGCCAGGCGCTCCTGCGCTATCTGCGCGGAAACTGCGCGCGGGTCCTCGACGCCGTCGCCACGATGCCGGGCGTCTCGACCACCCGCCCCGAAGCGACCTACCTGGCCTGGATCGATTGCCGCGCCACCGGCCTCACTGACCCGGCGAAGTTCTTCGAGGATGCCGGCGTGGGCCTGTCGGACGGCGCGCCGTTCGGTATGCCCGGCTTCGTGCGCCTCAACTTCGGCTGCCCGCGCAGCACCCTCGATGAAGCGCTGCGCCGAATGAAGACGGCGCTGGTGGCACATCGCGCGACCGCGCAGCCCATGCTTGCCGGGCAATAACGCGACCTGCCCGCCCGGCCCGGCGGGACAAGCGCGCAACCCGGCTTGCCGGCCTGCCGATGCCCTCTAGAATGGGATGTCGTCGTCGAATGAATCGAAAGCGGGCTTGGCGGGCGCCTGTTCGGAGCGGGGGGCGGCGCTTTGCGGTTGGGCACGTGCCGGCTCGGGGCGCGAACGCGGCGCGTCATAGCCGGCATCCTGCGCACCCGCCGCGGACTCGCCCCCCATGCCTTGGCGGCTGCCGAGCATTTTCATCTCGTCGCCGCGGATCTCGGTGGTATAGCGGTCCTGGCCGTCCTTGTCCTGCCACTTGCGCGTCTGCAGGCGGCCTTCGACATAGATCTGGCTGCCTTTGCGCAGGTATTGCGCCGCGACTTCGGCAATACGGCCGAAGAACACGACCCGGTGCCACTCGGTGGCTTCACGCCGCTCACCGGTGGTCTTGTCCTTCCAGGTTTCGGAAGTCGCCAGGGTCAGGTTGCAGATCGCATCGCCCGACGGCGCATAGCGGGTCTCGGGGTCCTTGCCGAGATTGCCGATCAGAATGACCTTGTTCAGGGATGCCATCCCGCTCTCTCCTTAAATGAGGCTGCTCAGGCCGCGACCGCGGGGACGACCCGTCGGGGCGGCGCATTCATTGAAATGGCCAGCGCCAGCCACGCGATGGCAACCCCCGCGCACACCAGGTTGACCGCCGCGCTGCCGAAGTGCTGGCCGACGTAGCCGCCCAGCATGCCACCGAGAAACAGCCCGACCGACTGCAGCGTATTGTAGACGCCAAGTGCCGCGCCCTTGGCGTCGGCCGGCGCAATCCGCGATATCCACGAAGGCTGGGTGGCCTCGAGCACGTTGAATGCGACAAAGAACAGCGTCAACCACAGTCCGAGCAGCCACACCCCCTGACTGAACAGGTACAGGCCCGCCTGCACGATCACGAGCAGGACGATGGACGCATTGAAGATGGGTTTCATCAGGCCGCGCCGCTCGGCCACGATGATGGCCGGCACCATCACCACGAACGACAGCAGCACGGCGGGCAGATAGACCCGCCAGTGCTCGGCGAGCGGCAGCCCGCCACGGCTCACCAGCGCGGTCGGCACCAGCACCCACATGGTGGTCTGGATGAGGTGTAGCGCGAACACCCCGAAATTGAGGCGCATCAGCTGGCCGTTGCGCAAAACGTCCAGCAGGCGACCCTTGGCCGGGCGCGAAACGGTCGGCGCGTCCGGCACCACGCGCACAACCACGAAGATCGCGCCGAGCGCGAGCAAGGCCGTGATCCAGAAGATGCCGCTCATGCCGACCAGCGCATGCAGCACCGGCGCCGCGACCATCGACAGCGCGAATACCAGCCCGATGCTGGAACCGATCATCGCCATGATCTTGGTGCGGTGCTGGTCGCGGGTCAGGTCGGCGGCCAGCGCCGTGACGGCGGCGGATATGGCGCCCGCCCCCTGCAGCGCGCGCCCGGCAACGACCATCTCGATGCTGTCGGCCAACGCGGCCATCGCGCTGCCGACGACGAACAGCACGAGCCCGAAAACGATCACCGGCTTGCGCCCGAACCGATCGGACGCCGCACCGAACGGAAGCTGAAGAAAGGCCTGGGTCAGGCCATACGCCCCGATGGCCAGGCCGACGAGGACGAGGCTGTCGCCACCCGCGTAGGCGTGCGCATGCACCGCGAAGACCGGCAGGATGAGGAACAGGCCCAGCATGCGCAGCGCGAAGATCGCGGCGAGGCTGATGCCGGCACGCCGTTCGAGGGCGGTCATCGAATCATGTTCGATCGAGGACATGGCGGGGTGGATTGTGGAAAGGCGCGATTCTACCATCAGCGGCCCTCCCACCCCATGATGCCGATGCGGGCAGCGTCGGCGCGAACCGGTTCCGGCCGGGCCGAAATACCGGTTTGGTCGCGCCTGCCTTCTCTCGTATAGTGGCACGTTGGTCAATGCCGGTTCGACACATGGACGAAATTCGCATTCGGGGAGCACGTACCCACAACCTGCGCGACATCAGCCTCGAGTTGCCGCGCAACCAGCTCACCGTGATCACCGGGCTTTCCGGCTCGGGAAAATCGTCGCTCGCGTTCGACACGCTCTATGCGGAAGGCCAGCGGCGCTACGTCGAATCATTGTCGGCGTACGCCCGGCAGTTCCTGCAGCTGATGGAAAAGCCCGACGTCGACCTGATCGAGGGCCTGTCGCCCGCCATCTCGATCGAGCAGAAGGCGACCAGCCACAATCCACGCTCGACGGTCGGCACCGTGACCGAGATTCATGATTATCTGCGCCTGCTGTTCGCGCGCGCGGGGACGCCGCATTGCCCGGATCACCCCGGACAGGCGCTGCAAGCCCAGACGATCTCGCAAATGGTCGATCATGTGCTGGCGCTACCCGAGGACACCCGCCTGATGGTCCTGGCGCCGGTCGTGGCGGGACGCAAGGGCGAGCAGCAAGACCTGTTTGCCGAGTTGCGCGCCCAGGGGTTCGTGCGCGTGCGGGTGGACGGCGCCCTGTTCGAACTCGATGCCCTGCCACCGCTGGAAAAGAGCAAACGCCACAGCGTCGAGATCGTGATCGATCGCCTCAAGGTGCGCCCGGATGCGCGCGGCCGGATCGCCGAATCGTTCGAGACCGCCCTGCTGCACTCGGACGGCCGCGCCATCGCGGTCGAGATGGACAGCGGCGCCGAACACCTGTTCTCCGCCCGCTTTGCGTGCCCGGTGTGCAGCTACGCCTTGGCCGAACTCGAACCCCGTCTGTTCTCGTTCAACAATCCCGCGGGGGCCTGCCCGAAGTGCGACGGGCTGGGGCAGATCGACTTCTTCGACCCGGCGCGGGTCGTCGCCCATCCCGACCTCTCGCTCGCGTCCGGTGCCATACGCGGTTGGGATCGACGCAACCAGTTCTATTTCCAGATGCTGGCAAACCTGGCGCAGCACTATGGTTTCGACGTCGAAACCCCCTTCTGCGACCTCGACGAGCGTCAGCGCCAGATCATCCTGCACGGTTCGGGGCGCGACAAGATCGCCTTCCGCTATCTCTCGGACAACGGCCGGACGGTCGCAAAGGAACACCCGTTTGAGGGCATCATCCCCAACCTCGAAAGGCGGTACCGCGAAACCGACTCGAGCACGGTGCGTGAAGAGCTCTCCAAATACCGTGCAACCCAGGTCTGCCCGGCCTGCGGGGGCACACGCCTGCGCACCGAAGCCCGGTTCGTGCTGATCGGCGGCCAGTCGATTCACACCGTCAGCCGGATGCCGCTCGGCACCGCACGAACGTTCTTCGACACCCTGGCGCTGCCAGGCCAGCGCGGACTGGTCGCCGACAAGATCGTCAAGGAAATCTCCGATCGGATCAGCTTTCTGATCAATGTCGGGCTCGGATATCTGTCCCTGGACCGGGCGGCCGACACCCTCTCCGGCGGCGAGGCACAGCGTATCCGCCTGGCCAGCCAGATCGGATCCGGCCTGACCGGCGTCATGTACGTGCTCGACGAACCTTCGATCGGCCTGCACCAGCGCGACAACGATCGCCTGCTCGCGACGCTCGCGCAACTGCGCGACCTGGGCAACACCGTGATCGTGGTCGAGCATGACGAAGACGCGATCCGCAGCGCCGACTACGTGATCGACATGGGCCCCGGCGCCGGCGAACACGGCGGCATGATCGTCGCGCGCGGCAAGCCTGCCGAGATCGTCGCGAATCCGGACTCGCTGACCGGCGCCTATCTATCCGGCCGCGCCGCGATCCCGACGCCCACGACCCGCCGCACCCCCGCGGGGCCGGCACTGGTAATGACCGGCTGCCGTGGCAACAACCTGCGCGGAGTGACGCTCGAGATCCCGTCCGGCCTGCTGACCTGCGTCACCGGCGTTTCGGGGTCGGGAAAGTCGACCCTGATCAACGACACCCTGTACGCGGTCGCGGCGCGGCATTTCTACCGCTCGAGCGTCGAGTCCGCACCCTACGACGCGATCGAAGGGCTCGATCTGTTCGACAAGGTGATCAGCGTCGATCAGTCCCCGATCGGACGCACGCCACGCTCCAATCCCGCGACCTATACCGGGCTGTTCACACCGATCCGGGAATTGTTCGCGGGCGTTCCGGAAGCGCGCGCGCGCGGCTACGGCCCGGGCCGGTTTTCGTTCAATGTCAAGGGCGGCCGCTGCGAGGCCTGCCAGGGCGACGGCATGATCAAGGTGGAGATGCACTTCCTGCCCGACATGTACGTGCCGTGCGACGTCTGCCATGGCAAACGCTACAACCGTGAAACCCTCGAGATCCGCTACAAGGGCAAGACGATCTACGAGCTGCTCACCCTGACGGTCGAACAGGCGCTCGAGCTTTTCCAGGCGGTCCCCGCCGTTGCGCGCAAACTCGAGACCCTGGTCGATGTCGGCCTAGGCTACGTACGCCTCGGCCAGAGCGCGACCACGCTGTCGGGCGGAGAAGCACAGCGGGTCAAGCTGGCGCTGGAGCTGTCCAAGCGCGATACCGGCCGCACCCTCTACATCCTCGACGAGCCGACCACCGGCCTGCATTTCCACGACATCGCACTGTTGCTGAAGGTCTTGAACCGCCTGCGCGATCACGGCAACACCATCGTGGTGATCGAGCACAACCTTGACGTGATCAAGACGGCAGACTGGATCGTCGACCTCGGCCCCGAAGGCGGCGAAGGCGGCGGCCTCATCGTCGCGACCGGCACCCCCGAATCGATCGCGGCCAATCCCGCCAGCCACACCGGACGTTACCTGGCCAGATCGCTCGGCCTGACCCGCAGCGATGATGCGTGACCGCGGCGCCCTTGCCGCATCCGCTCACCCGGTGTTACGACTTTCGACCTTTCGATGAGGCACAATCGGCTTCCGAGAGTTCATGAGTTCGCCGAGTTGCCGCCATGCCTGTTACCGCAAACACCCCCGAGGGGCGATTCCTGCATCGCGTCGAACGCCGTGCAGCGTTCCTGAAGACCCTGTGCAGTGCCGACTACGGCATTTACCTGGCCCCCGATCCGCATCAGCGCAAACGCTCGATCGACATGCTGGTGCGCCTGATCGCACGCCAGACCGAGCTGCCCCATCTTTCCGCCGAAACCCTCGCACGCGCCGCCGAGATCTTCACCCGCGAACTCGAAGCCATGCAGAAAACGCTCCCGCACGATGTCCAGTATCAAAACCGTCTGAAGAAAGACTGGTAAGAACCGCACACCTCGCACGTCCACGGCGTGCCGCCTGAACAGATCCGGCCTGCCAAACACGGCGCCCGGCCTGTCGTTTCTTCATTGCGACGGATAGCCGCCCGGATTCGCACGCTGCCAGCTCCAGGCGTCGCGGCACATCGTCGCAAGGTCGTGCCTCGCCCGCCATCCCAGCACCGCTTCCGCGAGCGAAGGGTCTGCCCAGCATTGCGCCACGTCGCCCGCCCGGCGCTCGACGATCTCGTAGGGGATGCGCCTGCCCGAAGCCTGTTCGAACGCGGCGATCACTTCCAGGACACTGTAGCCCCTGCCGGTACCGAGATTGACGCACGCGCAACGGTCGAGCGCATCGATCCGCTCGACCGCCTGCACATGCCCCGCGGCCAGATCGACCACATGGATGTAGTCGCGGACGCCGGATCCGTCAGGCGTCGCATAGTCCCCGCCAAACACCCGCAGACGCTCCAGTTTGCCGACCGCCACCTGGCTGACATAAGGCATCAGGTTGTTCGGCACGCCAAGCGGATCCTCGCCGATCGCGCCGCTCGGATGCGCCCCGACCGGATTGAAGTAGCGCAGCAGCACCACCCGCCAATCGGGCGACGCAGCGACCAGATCCCGCAGCACCTGCTCGGTCATGAGCTTGCTCCAGCCATACGGATTGGTCGCGGAAGTCGGAAAATCCTCCGAAATGGGGACGCTGGCGGGGTCGCCATAGACCGTCGCGGACGAGCTGAACACCAGCCGATGGACACCGGCCGCCTGCATCACCTCGGCCAGCGCGACCGTCCCGGCCACGTTGTTGTCATAGTAGCGCAGCGGTTCGCGCACCGACTCGCCCACCGCCTTGAGCGCGGCGAAATGCACCACCACCTGGATCGGATAACGCGCGAAGACCGCGCGCAGCGCGACCCGGTCGCGCACATCCACCACGTGAAACCCGGCGAGTGCCCGACCGGTGATCGCCGCCACACGACGCAAGGCCTCCGTGCTGCCATTGCTGAGGTTATCGACCACGACCACCTCGTGCCCCGCTTCGAGCAGCGCAACGCAGGTGTGCGACCCGATGTAGCCCGCCCCGCCCGTAACCAGAATCACTGCCATGAAGCCTCCTGCCCCTCGCCCACCACCGGGCTTGCGAAAGCCGCTAGCTTACCCCACGATGCGCATGGCACGCCAAACCTCGGCACCCGAACGGCCACGGCGCGATCCGTCGTTTCAACTTACCGCTCCCCCGCACGATGAACCGCCCCACGACTCAAGACCTGGATCAAACATCGGTAAGAGCCGACAAATGGCTCTGGGCCGCGCGCTTCTACAAGACGCGGCGGCTCGCGACCGAGGCCTTGCACGCGGGCCACGTTCGTTTGAACGGCGAGCGCTGCAAACCTTCGAAATCCCTCAAACCCGGCGACCGCCTGGACATCGAACGGAGCGGCACCCAGTTCGAACTCGAGGTGCTTGCGCTTGCGATGCTGCGTGGCAACGCACAGTTCGCGCAAACACTCTACCTCGAGACCCCCGCGAGCATCGCCCGGCGCGAACAGGCCGCAGCCCTGGCCAAAATGGCCCACGGCGAGCAGCCCACCCACAAACCGGACAAGCGGGAACGCCGGCAGATTCGCAGCTTCCTGGAACGAAACGGGTAAGGGTGCGACAGGCGCCCCCGAACCGCCGCACGCCGGACTTTGCAGGCACGGCAAGTTCAGGCCGACCGGACGGTTGCCAGCGGCAGGAACAAGGTAAGCGGTGAATCCGGCAAGGCGATGAAACCGTGATGGCGGTAGAAAGCCGCTGCGGCCTCGTTCTTGGCATCCACCATCAGCGCGAAGGCGGCAATCTCCGAACGGGCGGCACGCTCGAGCGCATCGGCCAGCAGCGCACCGCCAAGGCCGTGCCCCTTGAATGCCTGATCGACAGCCAGGCGGCCCATGCGCACGGCAGGCACGCTCGGGTAGCGTGGCAGCTTCCTGCCTGTGCTGGCCGGCAGATCGGCCAGCAACAGACTTGCCGATGCCAAGGTGTAGTAGCCCACGACACGCTGGCCATCATCCAAAGCCACGAAGCAGGCCGCTACGCGACGGCGAACGTCTTGAGCAACGTGCTCGCGCAGATAGCGGTTGAGGGGTTCCGATTCACTGTCGAACGCAGCGCGCTCATGCGCCGCATCGAGTGGCGCGAGCCTGAACGGTGCGCGGCTCATTCAGCACGCAAGAGCTTGCTGCGACGGACAAAGGCGCGCTCCAAGGCGGGGGAAACTTGCGGCGGCGACAGCAGTGCCTGCGCGAAACGCTCCTGATCGGCCACGGACAGGCGAACGACTTCGGCCTGCTCGATCGCTCGCTGCGCGGCATCCTGCACGGCGGACACCACGAAGTCGGTCATGGTGCGCCCCTGCAGTTCGGCGGCACGCTTGAGCATCGCATGCAGATCGGTGCTGATCCGGGCTTCGAGACGGGCGCTGGAGCTGGCTGGCATGGTTTTGTCCTCCTGCCGGAATTTACGGCATATTGCCGTACAAAACAAGACGAATTGTTCGGCGACGCCGGCTCGGCGCGATTCTCCCGTTTGACGCAACGTCCAGAAGGACACACAAAACCGGCGTTCGCGACTACCCACTCAGATCATGTCCTCCGGACGGGCGGCTATACGTCCTCGATGCGTGGCAACAGGTCTGCTAGGGTCTGTTCACAAATGACAAAATTATGTACATTCTCGCTTTTTGGAGTG
>ERZ761607.607-NODE-607-length-58252-cov-5.995550_pt1 | contig 58252 bp, 56 predicted proteins | sample MGYA00511164_ERZ761607 | MGnify/ENA primary metagenome ERZ761607 (study PRJEB28899, sample SAMN02445080) | bioreactor sludge metagenome | biome: EBPR sludge | place: Australia: Brisbane, Thorneside Wastewater Treatment Plant | collected 2011-06-22 ...
GCTGAAGGGTACGGCCTATGCCGTGGTCGACGGCACGGACGGCCGCACCCATCACATCAAGCTGGCCGACCTCGACGCCGCCGGCGACAGCGCGCCCGGCTCGATCGTCGAGCTGCGCAGGTTCGACGACACGAAGGGGCAGCGTCGCGTCGCGATGGCAGTCCGGTCAGACCTCACCATCGAGCAGCAGATCACGGCGACAGGCGCCACATGGCTTGACCGGCAGGCCATCGCCCGCGAGCCGGTTGCGCTCGGCGGCGGGGGCTTCGGCGCCGAGGTGCGCGAGGCCATGGACCGGCGCGCCGAGCATCTGATCGCGCAAGGTCTGGCGGAACGTCAGAGCCGTGGCGTCAGCTTCAGCCGCAACCTGATCGAGACGCTGCGCCGGCGCGAGCTGGACGCCGTGGGCGCCAAGCTCGCGGCAGAGAGCGGCCGCCCATTCAATAAAGCCGCGATGGGGGAATACGTTGCTGGCGCCTACCAGCGGCGCATCGCGCTCGCCTCCGGCCGCTTCGCGATGATCGATGACGGCCTTGGCTTCCAGCTGGTGCCCTGGTCGCCCTCACTCGAAAAGCAGCTCGGCCGTCATGTCTCCGGCCTCGCCCGAAGCGACGGCGGCATCGATTGGAGCTTCGGCCGCAAGCGGGGGCTGGGTCTGTGAACAGCGCGCCTCATCAAGAAAGGACTCCGCTATGTCGGCCACCAAAATTCTCTGGGGCCAAATCCTTGTCGTCTCCCTGATTGTGCTCGCCACCACCTGGGCCGCGACGCAGTGGACGGCATGGCAGCTCGGCTTCCAGCCGCAGCTCGGCCGGCCATGGTTCGAACTCTTCGGCTGGCCCATCTATCATCCACCGGCCTTCTTCTGGTGGTGGTACTTCTTCGATGCCTACGCGCCGCGCGTGTTCGTCGAGGGCGCCTATATCGCGGCATCGGGCGGCTTTATCGCTATCGCGGTCGCCATCGGCATGTCGGTTTGGCGCGCGCGCGAGGCCAAGAATGTCGAGACCTACGGCTCGGCGCGCTGGGCGCGCGCCGATGAAGTCCGAGCGGCCGGCCTGCTTGGACCCGATGGCGTGGTGCTCGGCAAATTCGACCGCGCCTATCTTCGTCATGACGGGCCTGAGCATGTGCTGTGCTTCGCGCCGACTCGCTCCGGCAAGGGCGTTGGCCTGGTGGTGCCATCGCTCCTGACCTGGCCCGGCTCCGCCATTGTTCACGACATCAAGGGCGAGAACTGGCAGCTCACCGCCGGCTTCCGCGCCCGGCATGGCCGGGTCCTGCTGTTTGACCCGACCAACGCGAAGTCGTCCGCCTACAACCCGTTGCTCGAGGTCCGCCGCGGCGAATGGGAAGTCCGCGATGTTCAGAACATCGCCGACATCCTGGTCGATCCGGAAGGGAGCCTGGAAAAGCGGAATCATTGGGAAAAGACCAGCCATGCGCTGCTGGTCGGCGCCATCCTCCACGTCCTCTATGCGGAGGCAGATAAGACGCTCGCGGGTGTCGCCGCGTTCCTGTCCGATCCGAAGCAGCCGATCGAGTCGACGCTCGCGGCCATGATGAAGACCGCGCATCTTGGCGAAGCCGGCCCACATCCCGTCATCGCCTCGGCCGCGCGCGAGCTGCTGAACAAATCCGACAATGAGCGGTCGGGCGTCTTGTCGACCGCGATGTCATTTCTCGGGCTCTATCGCGATCCGGTGGTGGCCGAAGTGACTCGCCGCTGCGATTGGCGCATCACCGACATTGTCGGCGGGACGCGACCATCGACCCTCTATCTCGTCGTCCCCCCATCCGACATCGCGCGCACCAAGCCGCTGATCCGCATGATCCTCAATCAGATCGGACGCCGATTGACGGAGGATCTCAACGCCAAAGGCGGGCGGCATCGGCTGCTGCTCATGCTCGACGAGTTTCCCGCGCTCGGGCGCCTCGACTTCTTCGAGAGCGCCTTGGCGTTTATGGCGGGCTATGGGCTGAAGAGCTTCCTGATCGCCCAGTCGCTCAATCAGATCGAGAAGGCTTATGGGTCGAACAATTCGATCCTCGACAACTGCCATGTCCGCGTCAGCTTCGCCACCAATGACGAGCGGACAGCCAAGCGCGTGTCCGATGCGCTGGGGACCGCGACCGAGATGCGCGCGATGCGCAACTATGCTGGACACCGGCTCAGCCCGTGGCTCGGCCATTTGATGGTGTCGCGATCGGAGACCGCGCGCCCGCTGCTGACGCCGGGCGAGGTGATGCAGCTCCCGCCCGCTGACGAGATCGTCATGGTGGCCGGAACGCCGCCGATCCGCGCGAAGAAGGCGCGCTACTTCGAGGATCGCCGCTTTCAGGAGCGCGTGCTGCCGCCGCCCGCGCTTGCAAAGCCAGCCGCGGGAAAGCCGGACGATTGGAGCGTCCTGCCATTGCCGTCGCGGCCGCAAACCGATGCAGCCATGCAGCAGGACGGTACGGGCGACGATGACTCGACCGGCTCCGAGCGGCGGCAGCAACCGGAGCTGACCGCGGTGAAGCCTGTCGAAAAGAAGGCGCCGATCGACAACGAGTTCGACCTTGATGTTCGAGACGACGCCGATGACGACGCCGCGCGCGCAGGCCGGCTGAACCAAGTGATGCAGGGCGTCGCGCGGCAGGTCTCGCTCGATCCCAACGACGGGATGGACCTCTGAGTGCAGCGATTATGAAGATTCCGAAGAAGCAGCGCCTCTCGGTCTATCTCGATCCGGACATCATGAAGGCGCTCGCCGCTTATGCCGCGCGTCGCGATCAATCGCGATCCCTGGTCGCGGAAGCGGCGATCGCATCCTTCCTGTCGCCCGACGCCGCCGAGCGCCAGGAAGCCGCGACCACCAAGCGATTGGACCAGCTCGACCGGCGCATGACGCGGATGGAACGCGACCTCGGCATTTCCGTGGAAATGCTGGCGGTGTTTGTCCGCTTCTGGCTCACCACCAACCCGCCATTGCCGGAGCCGGCCCAGGCAGCCGCCCGTGCGCAGGCCGGCGAACGATACGACGGCTTCGTCGCCGCACTTGGACGCCGACTCGCGAAGGGACCGAAGCTGCGCGAGGAGATTTCGGAAGACGTCGCGGGCGTCCCAGGCGCCGAATAATCATCGCGCGGGGCATCGCAAGAGATTGGCCGTTCCGCCGTTGCCCTGTCTTTCTACGCCACAGCACTACGACCCCATCCTGCTTGTTGTCATGCCCTGATTTCTGCCTCTTCTACTGATCCCCGATCCAGGGCCGCACATCTGCGGTCCCGTACAGAACGGGGACGACATGGCGGTTTCTCACCAGCAATCTGAGGCGATCCTGCGAGGCGCGCGCATGCTGCGCACCGCCCTCGGCCCCGCCATCGCCGGATTCCTGGAAGACTCGTCGGTCGTCGAGGTGATGCTCAATCCCGACGGGCGGCTCTGGATCGACCGGCTGTCCGAGGGACTCTCCGACACGGGAGCGCGCTTGTCGCCTGCGGATGGCGAGCGCATCGTGCGCCTCGTCGCGCATCATGTCGGCGCAGAGGTTCATGCCGGTTCGCCGCGCGTTTCAGCGGAACTTCCCGAGACGGGGGAGCGGTTCGAGGGGCTCCTGCCTCCGGTCGTGGCGGCCCCGGCGTTCGCGATCCGCAAACCTGCCGTCGCTGTCTTCACGCTCGCCGACTACGTCGCCGCCGAGATCATGTCGGCCGAACAGGCTGAGATCCTCCGCCGCGCCGTCGCGGACCGCCGCAACATTCTTGTCGCCGGCGGCACCTCGACCGGCAAGACCACGCTCACCAACGCGCTGCTTGCCGAGGTTTCCAAATCCTCCGATCGCGTTGTCCTGATCGAGGACACGCGTGAGCTGCAATGCGCCGCGCCGAACCTGGTCGCCATGCGCACCAAGGATGGCGTCGCGTCGCTTTCCGAACTCGTGCGCTCCTCGCTTCGCCTCCGTCCGGATCGCATTCCAATCGGCGAGGTTCGCGGCGCCGAGGCGCTGGACCTGCTGAAGGCATGGGGAACGGGCCACCCAGGCGGCATCGGCACCGTCCATGCCGGCACCGCCCTTGGCGCGCTGCGCCGGCTTGAGCAGCTCATTCAGGAAGCCGTCGTCACCGTTCCGCGTGCGCTGATCGCCGAGACCATCGATCTCGTCGCGGTGCTCAGCGGCCGCGGCGCAAGCCGCCGCCTCGCCGAACTGGCCCGCGTCGAGGGCCTCCAGCCGGACGGCGACTACCGCGTCATCCCCGCAACCCAGTCCGCCCCAGGAGATTCCGAATGATACGCCACGCCTTGCGCATTCGCCGTCATATCGCGACGGCCGCTTCCCTCACCATCGTCAGCATGATGATGGCCCCGGCAGCCCATGCTTCCGGCTCGTCCATGCCGTGGGAAGCGCCGCTGCAATCGATCCTCGAATCCATTGAGGGGCCAGTGGCCAAGATCGTGGCGGTGATCATTATCATCATCACCGGCCTGACACTGGCCTTCGGCGACACGAGCGGCGGCTTCCGGCGCCTGATCCAGATCGTCTTCGGGCTCAGCATCGCCTTCGCCGCCTCGAGCTTCTTCCTGTCGTTCTTTTCCTTCGGCGGCGGAGCGCTCGTCTGATGGTGAGCCTGATCGACAGCGCCAGCGACGTGCCAGGCTACGCCGTCCCGGTTCATCGCGCGCTCACCGAGCACATCCTGCTCGGCGGCGCGCCGCGTTCGATCGCGATTCTCAACGGCACGCTGGCGGCGGCGCTCGGCCTTGGCCTGCGTCTCTGGCTGGTCGGTCTCGGGCTCTGGGCGGTCGGGCATTTCGCCGCCGTATGGGCGGCGAAGCGCGATCCGCAATTCGTCGAGGTGGTGCGCCGCCACCTGCGCATCCCCGGCCATCTGAGCGTCTGAGGCCGACCATGATGAATCTCGCCGAATATCGTCGGACTTCAACCCGCTTGGCGGATTTCCTGCCTTGGGCCGCGCTCGCGGGCGAGGGCATCGTCCTCAACAAGGACGGCAGCTTCCAACGCACCGCCCGGTTTCGCGGTCCCGACCTCGACTCCGCGGTGCCGGCCGAGCTCGTCGCCGTCGCTGGCCGGCTTAACAACGCCTTCCGTCGGCTCGGCTCGGGATGGGCGATATTCGTCGAGGCGCAGCGCCATGCCGCCGGGGCCTATCCGGCGAGCCGTTTTCCCGAGGCCGCATCGGCCTTGGTCGACGCCGAACGCAAGGCGGATTTCGAGGAAGACGCCTCGCATTTCGAGTCCAGCTACTTCCTGACCTTCGTCTATCTGCCGCCGGCCGAGGACGCCGCCCGCGCCGAAAGCTGGCTCTATGAAGGCAAGGCCGATAATGGCCTTGACCCTCACGAGGCGTTGCGCGGCTTCGCTGATCGCACCGACCGCGTGCTTCAGCTCATCGAGAACTTCATGCCGGAATGCGCATGGCTCGATGACGGCGAGACGCTGACCTACTTGCATTCGACCGTCTCGACCAAACGCCATCGCGTGCGCGTGCCCGAGACGCCGATGTATCTCGATGCGCTGCTGGCCGATCAGCCGCTCACCGGCGGACTGGAGCCGCGCCTCGGCGACGTGCACTTGCGCATCCTGACGATCGTCGGCTTCCCGACCGCAACCACGCCCGGGCTGCTCGACGATCTCAACCGGCTGGCCTTTCCCTACCGCTGGTCGACGCGCGCCGTCCTTCTCGACAAGACCGACGCCACCAAGCTGCTCACCAAGATCCGACGGCAGTGGTTCGCCAAGCGCAAGAGCATCGTGGCGATCCTCAAGGAGGTGATGACCAACGAGGCGTCGGTCCTCGTCGACACCGACGCCGCCAACAAGGCGGCCGATGCCGATCTCGCGCTCCAGGAGCTCGGCGCCGACTATGCCGGCCAGGCCTATGTCACTGCGGCGGTCGCCGTCTGGGACGCCGATCCGCGCATCGCTGCCGAGAAGCTGCGCCTCGTGGAGAAGATCGTTCAGGGCCGCGACTTCACCGCGATGGCCGAGACCATCAACGCCGCCGACGCCTGGCTCGGCTCGCTGCCCGGCCATGTCTACGCCAACGTCCGGCAACCGCCGATCTCGACGCTCAATCTCGCCCACATGATCCCGCTGTCAGCGGTGTGGGCGGGGCCGGAACGGGATGAGCACCTGCAAGCGCCCCCCTTGCTGTTCGGCAAGACCGAAGGGTCCACCCCGTTCCGGTTTTCCCTCCACGTCGGCGACGTCGGCCATACGCTGGTGGTCGGGCCGACCGGCGCGGGGAAGTCGGTTCTGCTGGCGCTGATGGCGTTGCAATTTCGGCGCTATCCCCGCTCGCAGGTCTTCGCCTTCGACTTCGGCGGCTCGATCCGCGCGGCGGCGCTCGCAATGGGCGGCGACTGGCACGACCTCGGGGGCGGCCTGACCGAGGGCGCCGCCGACAGCGTATCGCTTCAGCCGCTCGCCGGCATTCATGATGTGGCCGAACGCGCCTGGGCCGCCGACTGGATCGTCGCGATCCTAATGCGCGAGGGCGTGACAATCTCGCCCGAGGTGAAGGAGCACATCTGGACGGCGCTGACTTCGCTCGCAAGCGCACCCGTCGCAGAACGAACCCTCACCGGACTCGCCGTCCTCCTGCAATCGAACGACCTCAAGCAGGCGTTACGGCCCTATTGCGTCGGCGGCGCCTATGGCCGGCTGCTCGACGCAGAGTGCGAGCATCTTGGCGAAGCCTCCGTGCAGGCATTCGAGACCGAGGGCCTGATCGGCACGGACGCAGCCCCCGCCGTACTCGCCTATCTCTTCCACCGCATCGAGGACCGCCTCGACGGCAGCCCCACGCTGCTCATTGTCGACGAAGGCTGGCTGGCGCTCGATGACGAGGGATTCGCTGGCCAGCTGCGCGAATGGCTGAAGACACTGCGCAAGAAGAACGCGTCCGTCGTCTTCGCCACCCAATCGCTGTCGGACATCGACAGCTCCGCGATCGCGCCCGCCATCATCGAAAGCTGCCCGACGCGGCTGCTGCTGCCGAACGAGCGCGCGATCGAGCCGCAGATTACCGCGATCTACCGGCGTTTCGGGCTCAACGACCGCCAGATCGAGATCCTCGCCCGCGCGATGCCAAAGCGCGACTACTACTGCCAGTCGCGCCGCGGCAACCGGCTCTTCGAGCTCGGCCTGTCGGATGTGGCGCTCGCGCTGTGCGCCGCCTCGTCGAAGACCGACCAGGCCGTCATCGGGCGCGCCATCGCCGAACATGGGCGCGACGGCTTTCTGCCGGCCTGGCTAGGGCTGCGCGGCGTCGCCTGGGCGTCTGACCTCATCCCCGACCTCACCAACCTGGAGACCAAGCTATGATCTTCCGTCGCTCTCGCGCGGCGCTTCTTGCCGCAACCGCCCTCTCCATTCCCGTGGCGCTATCGCCCGTGATGGTCTCACCCGCGTCTGCGCAGTGGGTCGTCTACGACCCGACGAACTACGTGCAGAATGTTCTCTCCGCCGCCCGCACGCTGGAGCAGATCAACAACCAGATCACCTCGCTTCAGAACGAGGCGACGATGCTGATCAACCAGGCGCGCAATCTCGCGAGCCTGCCCTACTCCTCGCTCCAGCGCCTGCAGCAATCGGTGCAACGGACGCAGCAGCTCCTCGGAGAGGCGCAGCGGATCGCCTACGACGTGCAGCAGATCGACCAGGCGTTCACGTCCACCTACGGCAATGCGTCGATGTCGGCGTCCGACCAGCAGCTCGTGGCGCAGGCGCGCGAGCGCTGGCAGAACACCGTTGGCGGATTGCAGGACGCTATGCGGGTGCAGGCCGGGGTCGTCGGCAATATCGACACCAACCGCGCGGAGATGTCGGCGCTCATCGGCCAGAGCCAGAGCGCCACGGGCGCCTTGCAGGCGGCGCAAGCCGGCAATCAGCTCCTCGCGCTCCAAGCCCAGCAGCTTGCCGATCTCACGGCTGTTGTCGCCGCCAACGGCCGCGCCCAGGCGCTTTCGGACGCCGAACGCGCGGCGGCAGCTGAGCAGGGCCGCGAACAGCGCCGCCGCTTCCTGACACCCGGCGTCGGCTATCAGCCCGGCAATGCCCGCATGTTCCCTAATGGCAACTAAGCCCTACCGCGAGGATCCCGTCATGGACGGCAAGCTCCTGGCCCGCCTCGGCGCCATCGTCTTCGTCGCGCTCGCCATCACCGCGACGGCGATCGAGTTGGCCCGGAAGGAGGAAGCGCCGGCGGAGGCGTCGCGGCCGGGCCAGGACGCGCCGGCCGATCCGCTGCGCGCGGCGCAGCGGCGCTGCCAGCTGCTCGGCGAGGCCGCCGCGCGCGATCCTGAATGCCTGCGTGCCTGGGCCGAAACCCGCGACCGCTTCCTCGGTGTCGCGCCCGCGCGGGGACCAGCATCGCCGCACGAAGGGCGGTGAGCTATGGGCGGCACCGGCGTCATAGACCAGTTCCTCGAGGTCTTCACCCGCTATATCGACGGCGGCTTCGGCCTGCTCGGCGGCGAGGCGGCGTTCATCGCCACGACGCTGATCGTCATCGACGTGACGCTCGCCGCCTTGTTCTGGAGCTGGGGCGCCGACGACGACATCATGGCGCGTCTGGTGAAGAAGACTCTGTTCGTCGGCGTCTTCGCCTACATCATCGGCAACTGGAACAGCCTCGCTCGCATCGTCTTCGAGAGCTTCGCCGGCCTCGGCCTGAAAGCGTCGGGAACGGGGTTCACAGTCGAGGATCTCCTGCGCCCCGGTAAAGTCGCCCAGACCGGCCTCGACGCTGGCCGGCCGCTTCTCGACTCCATCTCCAACCTGATGGGATGGATCGCCTTCTTCGAGAACTTCATCCAGATCGCCTGCCTGCTGTTTGCCTGGGCGCTGATCCTGCTCGCCTTCTTCATTCTGGCCGTCCAGCTCTTCATCACGCTGATCGAGTTCAAGCTCACGACCTTGGCGGGCTTCGTCCTCATTCCCTTCGGCCTGTTCGGCAAGTCTGCCTTCATGGCCGAGCGCGTGCTCGGCAATGTCATCTCCTCAGGCATCAAGGTGCTGGTGCTCGCCGTCATCATCGGCATCGGCTCGACATTGTTCGGCCAATTCACCGCCGGCTTCGGCAATCAGACGCCGACGATCGACCAGGCCATGGCGATCGTGCTAGCCGCGCTGTCGCTGCTGGGTCTTGGCATCTTCGGTCCTGGCATCGCCAACGGCCTCGTCTCCGGTGGACCTCAGCTCGGCGCCGGCGCGGCCGTCGGAACCGGGCTCGCTGCAGGTGGCATGGTGGCGGCGGGCGCCGCGACTGTTGGCGCCGTCGCCTCTGGTGGCGCGATGCTGGCAGGCGCCGCCGCAGCGGCCGCGCGCGGCGGCGCCGCGGTGGCCGGCGGCGCTTCGACAGCTTACAGCCTTGGCGCTGCTGGCCAGTCGGGCGCGGCTGGCGTCGCGTCAGGTTTGGGCGGCGTCGCTCGCGCAGCCGGTGGCGCGGCGGCTTCGCCCCTCCGCCGGGCAGCCTCGCGCGCCGCCGACAGCATGAAGTCGAGCTTCTCAGAAGGCGCCAAGTCTGCGTTCGCCGCCACCGGCGGCACGTCGACCATGGGTTCGATCGGCGGCAGCGCAGCTGAACCCGAACAGTCTTCTGCTGCCGACGGGCCGCCGGCTTGGGCCCGCCGCATGAAGCGCTCTCAAGCCCTGAGCCACGGTGTCACCGCGGCTGCCCATGCCGTGCGCAGCGGCGACAGCCATGGCGGCGGCTCTTCCGTCAATCTCTCCGAAGGCGATCGCTGATGTTCAAAAGACCCTCCGTTCACTACGGCAAGACGCCCGAACCTGAGACGCCTTACCACCGCGCCGCTCAGGTCTGGGATGAGCGCATCGGCGCCGCGCGCGTCCAGGCGAAGAACTGGCGCTTCATGGCGTTCGGCTCGCTGATCCTGTCCGCCGGCTTCGCGGCGGCGCTGGTCTGGCAATCTGCACGCGGCACCATTGTGCCGTGGGTCGTGCAGGTCGACAGGCTCGGCCAGGCGCAGGCGGTCGCGCCCGCAGTCGCGGACTATCGTCCGACGGATCCGCAGATCGCCTTTCATCTCGCGCGCTTCATCGAGCAGGTCCGCTCGATTCCGTCCGACGCCATCATCGTTCGGCAGAACTGGCTGCGCGCCTACGACTTCACGACCGACCGCGGCGCGATGGCGCTCAACGACTACGCGCGGTCGAACGACCCGTTCACCAAGGTCGGCCGGCAACAGATCGCCGTCGACGTCTCCAGTGTCATCCGGGCGTCGCCCGACAGCTTCCGCGTCGCATGGGTCGAACGCCGTTACGAGAACGGCCAGCTCGCCGAGACGACGCGCTGGACCGCCATCCTCACCATCGTCGTGCAGCTGCCCCGCAACGCCGACCGGCTGCGTGCCAACCCGCTCGGAATCTACGTCAACGCCATCAACTGGTCACGGGAGCTTGGGCAATGAAGCCGTCTTTCCGTAAAGCCGGAAACCCGGCTTTTCGCACTTCCACATTTGCGATTCTGCTTTGCACCTCGGCGCTCGCCGGCTGCGCCACGGGCAACAGGCCGCCCGAGATCTCCTATGACAACGCCGTGCCGGCGGCGCTGAGCGCCGATCCTCCCGCTCCCGTGCGCGTGGTCGAAATCCCGAGGCCGCTCCCGCTGCCCGGGCAATTGCAGCCGGTTGAGCCAACGCGCCGAACACCGGAGCCGACCGATCCCACGGCGCGCGTCAACCAGGCCAACGCCGCTGCGCGCGTTCAGCCGGTCCGCGACGGCTTCATCAACGCCATGCAGGTCTATCCCTATACGGGCGGCGCGCTCTATCAGGTCTACACCGCCGTCGGCCAGATCACCGACATCGCTCTCCAGCCGGGTGAGCAACTGGTCGGGTCCGGCCCAGTCGCCGCGGGCGACACTGTCCGCTGGATCATCGGCGACACGGTGAGCGGCTCGGGCGCGACGAGCCAAGTCCATATCCTGGTGAAACCGACGCGCACGGAGCTGATGACGAATCTCATCATCAACACCAATCTGCGCACTTACCACATGGAACTGCGCTCGACCGAGCGCACCTATATGGCGTCGGTGTCCTGGCAGTATCCGCAGGATCAGCTCATCGCGCTGCGGCGCCAGAACGCGCAGGCCGAGACCAGCAGTCCCGTCGCCACCGGCGTCGACCTCGCCAACATCAATTTCCGCTACGCCATCGAGGGCGACCGTGCACCCTGGCGGCCGCTGCGCGCCTACGATGATGGACGCCAGGTCTTCATCGAGTTTCCGCGCGGCATCGGTCAGGGCGAAATGCCGCCGCTCTTCGTGGTCGGTCCCGAGGGCAATACCTCCGAACTCGTGAACTACCGCGTTCGCGCGAACTACATGATCGTCGACCGCCTGTTCGCCGCCGCCGAACTGCGCTTCGGCGCCGGCGATCGTCAGAAGCGCGTTCGCATCGTCCGCACCGATGGGAGGCCGGCGTCGTGAGCGAGCCCGAACCCCGGAAAGAGGAAGATGAGGCGCCGCTGACCGGGTCGGCCCGCGATGCGGCCGCACCGATGCGGCTGCGTGCCGAAGCGCCGCGCGTCACGCGGCTCTCGCGCAAGGTGCTTGCCGGCATCGGTCTTGTCGCGAGCGTGGGCATTGGCGGCGCGCTCATCTATGCGCTCCAAACACGCGACAGCGGCAAGTCCGCCGAGGAACTCTATTCGACCGACAATCGCTCGACCGCCGACGGCCTGGCCGGATTGCCGCGCGATTACAGCGGTGTTCCTCAGCTCGGTCCGCCGCTGCCGGGCGACCTCGGGCGACCCATTCTCGGCGCGCAAAATCGTGGCCAGCCGCTACCGAACCAGCCTAATCCGGGCTTGAGCGCGGAGGAGCAGCGGCGCCTGCAGGAGATCGAAACCGCCCGCATCAGCAGGCTTTTTAGCGGCACCGAGAACAGGCCCATGGCCTCGACGGGTCCCGGCGCCGCGACGATCGCGCCGCCGGCGCCGGACCTCACCGGCCTCGGCCTCGCGCCGCAACCTGCCACCCCATCCGCCCAGGACCGCCAGCTCGCCTTCCTCAACGCGGCCGCCGATCGGCGCACTGTCACGCCTGATCGTGTCGCCGCACCGACGTCGCCGTACATCCTTCAGGCAGGCGCCGTGATCGCGGCGGCGCTCATCACCGGCATCCACTCGGATCTCCCCGGCCAGATCACCGCGCAGGTGACGGAGAATATCTACGACAGCCCGACAGGCCGCATCCTCCTGGTGCCTCAGGGCACGCGCATCATCGGCCAGTACAATAACAGCGTTCAGTTCGGTCAAAGCCGTGTGCTCCTGGTCTGGAACCGGCTGATCTTCCCGAATGGACGCTCAATCGTGCTCGAGCGCCAGCCCGGCGCCGACGTCGAGGGCTACGCGGGCCTCCAGGACGGCGTCGACTATCACTGGTGGGAGCTGGCCAAGGCCGCAGGGCTTTCCACGCTGCTGAGCATCGGGGCCGAACTCGCCACCAACGATGACGACCGCCTGATCCAGGCGATCCGCAACGGCGGGCAGGACACCATCAACGATGCCGGTCAGCAGATCGTGCGCCGTCAGCTCAATGTCGCGCCGACGCTGACGATCCGGCCGGGCTTTCCCGTGCGCGTCATCGTCACGCGGGATTTGGTGCTCGAACCCTATGGAGGCTAAGCGATGGGCAAGCTCAAGCTAGGGCCGCTTGAAGACGACAAGCCGGTCAAGATCTCGGTGGAGCTACCCGCCGCCCTTCACCGCGATCTTCTCGCGTATGCGGAGCTCCTTGGCCGCGAAAGCGGCCAAGCTGTGGAGCCGGCCAAGCTGGTCGCCCCGATGATCGCGCGTTTCATGGCGACGGATCGGGGATTCGCGAAGATGCGGCGTGCGGGCCGCCCCCGTTCGCAACCGGCGGGCAACGCTCTTCCAAAAGGCGAATGAAATTTCGGAGCGCCGGGTTCTCGTTGCCGTCCCGCCAATAGGCGCGATAGCCGATCCGGGTCGAGCCATTGCCGTCACGGGCTTCGCGATAGACGACGCCAGCATAGCTGGCGCCCATGCACGCCTCGCACATGAGGCTGACGCCGCGGCCGGCGCCGACCAGGCTCTTGATGTTCTCGGGACTGACATCGTGGCGCACGACGTCAGGCAGGTCGCCGGGCGAGGAGAGCTTGGCCACGAGGATGTTCTGGATCTCGGGACCGGGATCGCGCTCGCTCAACAGGAACCGTTCGCGCTTCAGGTCGGTCCAGTAGATAATCTCGTTCGCGGCAAGCGGATGATCCTCCGGTAGGGCGACGATGATCCGTTCGCTCCACAGAACCATTGATTGGCTGCAGTTGGGAGGAGGTTCCCCGGTGATTATCGCGATGTCGATAGTGCCGTTCTGAACTCCATCGAACAAACGCCTCCGCGACCCTTCGACCGTGCTGATCTCCACCTGGGGAAAGCGACGGCCGAACTCGACGAGACTCGCCCTGAGATTGCCGGCCGAGAGGGAGGTGTAGAAGCCGATCGTCAGGTATCCGGCCTCGCCGCGACCCACGGCCTTCGCCCCGTCGACCACGATCTGCAACTCATCGAAAATCCGCCGAACGCCATTGACAAAGTCGCGGCCTGCTGGCGTGGGCGTCACACCGCCATTCGTTCGTTCAAACAACGCGATCCCGAGTTGCTCCTCCAGATCTCTGACTCGCCGGCTTAGATTAGACTGTTTGAGTCCGAGCGCTACGGCTGCCTTGCGGAAACTGCCATATCGCTCCGCCGCATCTGCGTAACTTAGGTGCCGGAGTTCTATTCGAAGTCGCTGCACGCGCGGCTAACCGTGAATCCGCTCGCGCACGAGCACCGCCTTCATCGGCCCCGACGCCAGCACTTCCGGCGTGTCGTCAAACGCCGCAATCTCGATTGTAACGAGCGACGCATCCAAACGCCTGGCGCCGAGATAGGCCACCGCCCATTCCATGTTGGGACGACCCTGACCACGCCCGGTGTAGAAGTGGATGCCGATGCGCACGTCGAGATCGCAGGTAGTCGCTGCGATCGGCCGAATGGAAGGCGATGACACGCTCACGACATGATGATTCTCAACCCTCGGCCGAGGGCGCTTTGTATCCGCGAAAATCTTCCCTGAGTTTCGTCTTGAGAAGTTTGCCGGTGGCGGTGTGGGGCAAACTATCGACGAAGACGACATCATCCGGAATCCACCACTTGGCAACCTTCCCCTCGAACGATTTCAGCAACGCCTCCCGCGTCACCGTCGAACCAGGTCGTCTCACAACGACGAGCAGCGGTCGCTCGTCCCATTGGGGATGGACGATGCCAATCACCGCCGCCTCTTGGACAGCAGGATGGCCCATCGCGACATTCTCCAAGTCGATCGAGCTGATCCACTCGCCGCCCGATTTGATCACGTCCTTGGACCGGTCGGTGATCGTCATATAGCCGTGCGGATTGAGTGTGCAGACGTCCCCGGTGTGAAACCATCCATCGCTGGTGAACGCCGAGCCGCCCTCGTCCCGGAAGTATGACTTGGCGATCCACGGACCGCGCACCAGCAGGTTTCCGAACGCCACGCCGTCCTTGGGCAACTCGCGACCGGCGTCATCGACGATCTTCAACCTGACGCCGAAGATCGGTCGACCCTGCTTGGCGATAAGGTCGTATTGCGCCTCCGCTGGCAGATCGCGCTCGCCGCGCCGCATCGAGGTGATCGTGCCCAGCGGGCTCATCTCCGTCATGCCCCAGCCCTGCAAGACCCGCACCCCATGCGCCTTGTCAAAGCGTTCAATCATGGCGCGCGGCGGCGCCGAGCCGCCGATCAGCGTACGCTGCAGTTTGTCCAGGCGTCGGCCATTGGCTTCGCAAAAGCGCAACAGTTCGAGCCAAATCGTGGGCACGCCGGCGGCGATGGTGACGGCTTCGCTGTCGAACAATTCGAACAGACTGGCGCCGTCCATCTTGAAGCCTGGGAACACAAGCTTGGCGCCGACCATCGGGGCTGCATATGGGATGCCCCAGGCATTGGCGTGGAACATCGGCACGACCGGGAGGATCGCGTCGTCAGGCGTAAGGCCGAGGGCATTGGCGCCGTTGATGGCATAGGCATGGAGGATGGTTGAACGATGGCCGTAAAGCACGCCCTTCGGGTTACCTGTGGTACCGGAGGTGTAGCAGAGCGACGCGGCGGTGTTCTCATCCAAATCCGGCCAGTCGAAAACGTCGTCCTGCGCGGCGACAAGATCCTCGTAACACAGCAGATTGGGCAGGTTGCTCTCGGTCGGCATATGCGCGGGATCGGTCATCACGATGACCCCCCGCACGCCGGCGAGATTCTCCTCGAGTCCTTCAAGAATGGCGAGCACGTTCAGGTCGGCGAAGATGAACCGATCGTCGGCATGGTTGATAATATAGGCGATCCGCTCCGGGAACAGGCGCGGATTGATCGTGTGGCAGATGGCGCCGCTCCCGGAGACCGCGAAGTAGATCTCGAAATGGCGATAGCCGTTCCACGCCAGGGTGCCGATCCGGTCGCCCGGCGCGACGCCCAGCGCCTCAAGCGCTTTGGCGAGCTGACGTGAGCGCCGGGCAGCGTCGGCATAGGTATGACGGTGGATCGGACCTTCGACCGACCGAGACACGATCTCGTTGTCGCCATGATATTCAGCCGCATGCTCGATAAGCTGTGAGATCAGCAACGGGCGGTCCATCATCAGACCCAACATTCGGATTCCCTCTTGATATTCAATTCCTCCGTTAAGAAGCGCCCGATTGAACCTAAAACCGGTAAGTCACTCCGACGTTCGCCAGGATCGGGTCGATGTCCAAACTCGTCCGGACAGGCGCTCCACCCAGCGAACCGGTAGCGTGCGTGGAGAAGGGAACGTATCGAACGTCAGCGTTCAGCATCCATGCTGCGTCAAGCTCGTACCGAACACCCACCTGAGCCGCGGGCGCCCAACTGTCGTCGATGCTGAAATTAGCCAGAGCCCTGTCACGCTCATTCAGAAAGACGATCCGGCCGACGCCAACCCCCAGATAGGGATGAACCTTGCCAAGATTGTTGAAATGGTACTGGGCCGACAAGATGACTGGTCCATAGTTGACTTTGGCGAGTGTTCCGAGCGGCTCAAGTGAACCGGCGCCGTCAATTTCCGCGGTCGCCGGTACGCCGAGAAACAAATCCGCGGCAATATTCGGCGTGAAGAAATATCCGATATCAACGGTCGCCGACGTGGCGTCCCCGATCCTCACATTCGAGCCGGGGACAGGCCCCCCCGCCAAGGTGATGTCGGGCGCATCCTCATCCACGAAGACCCGGGTTGCATTCAGGCTTACGGCCCACCGCTTAAATTCTTCCGAATCCTGCGCCCACGCAGCCTGAGGCGAGAAGGCGCTCAGGACGGCGAGCGCGGCGGCGAACTGCGAAAGCCTCGCAGACATATCTTTGCCAGTCTGACTCATGGAACTGTCCTCCCTACGGTGCGCCGCCACTATTCGCTGGATCGGCATTGGTTGATGGTCTGCGGTGCTCCGATGTCTGGAGCCGCGCTATCCGGCGCGGCTTCAGTTCGTCTCGTTTTCTGCGACGTGGAGTGCACCCCTCTCCCATTGGCGCTCGAAGCGAGTTTCGTTTTCCCAAGAATGAGCTCGGCGGCTCTTTCCGCGATCATCATCGTCGGGGCGTTGGTGTTTCCGGCGACCAGCGTCGGCATGACCGAGGCGTCGACGACGCGAAGGCCTTGCACGCCACGTACGCGGAGTGACGGATCGACGACGGACTGGGGGTCTCGTCCCATCCGGCATGTTCCCACGGGATGATAGATCGTTTCCGCCCGCCGACGGATGTCCGCTACGATGTCCGCGTCGGTCTGGACCGACGACCCTGGGACCAGTTCGGTTTTCGAAAACGCCGCCATCGACGGCGCCGACAGAATTTGCCGGCCGATCTTCACCGCCGAGACCATGGTCTCAATGTCTTCCGGCGCAGAGAGGTAGCCTGGATCGATCAGCGGATCGTCAAGCGGGTTCGGGCTTTTGAGCCCGATGCGACCCCGGCTCTTGGGCAGAAGATCGCAGACATGCAAGGTATAGCCATAGCCGAGCGCGACTTCTCGCCCATGGTCTTTCAACAGGGTGGGGAGAAAATGAAACTGCAGATTCGGCCGACTCTGTGAAGGCGAGCTTTTGACGAAGCCGCCGGCCTCGGCGACGTTGCTCGTCAAGAAGCCCTTTCGAAGGAGGGCGTAGGACAACGCTCCCGCCAGCGCTCGCGGAATGAATGATGGCGCGATACCGATCGGTGTACGATCGTTCGCCTCATGCATGATCGTGATGTCGAGGTGATCCTGCAGATTTTTTCCGACTGCCGGAAGGTCCACAACCACCGGAATACCAAGCGCGTTCAGCTCGGCGGCGCCGCCAATGCCGGAAAGCAGCAGTAGCTGCGGTGAATTGACGGCGCCGCCCGAAAGAATGACCTCGCCCCTGGTGCGCACATCGACCAGCTTGCCGCCCACGGCATAGGTCACGCCGACCGCTTTGCGGCCCTCCAGAATGATCCGGGTCGCCCGCGCGCCCGTAACGATCCGCAGATTGGGCCGGCCTTTGGCCTTTGAAAGGAAGGCGCGCGCGGAACTCCAGCGCCGCCCTTTGTGTTGCGTGACCTGGTAGAGTCCCACGCCTTCCTGGGATTTGCCGTTGAAATCCTCGGCAAGCGGAAACTGGACCTCCTGGCCGGCTGCGACAAAAGCGTTGCTGAGAGGGTTTAGGGTTCGCAAGTCGCTGACGTGAAGCTCGCCATCGCCGCCATGAAACGCGTTGGTCCCAAATCTCTCGTTGGACTCCATCGCCTTGAACAGCGGGAGCACATTCTCATAGGACCAGATCGGATCGGCCGCCTCACCCCAGGCGTCATAGTCGTCGCGGTGCCCGCGAATATAGACCATCGCATTGATCGAGCTCGATCCGCCAAGGGTCTTGCCGCGCGGCCAAAACAGCCGTCGACCGTCAAGATTGGCCTGAGGCTGAGTCTCGAAGGCCCAGTTGAGCGTCTTGCTCTTGGAGAGAAGCGCTATCCCGATGGGCATGTGGATCAACAGGCTTCGGTCGGGCGGGCCCGCCTCAAGCAGACAGACCCGTGTCCTGGGATTGGCCGACAAACGCTCCGCCAACAAGCATCCAGCGGACCCGGCTCCAACGATAATATAGTCATAGTCAAACATCTAAGTCTCCGGGCTGTGGCTACCGCCGCCGCAATATTGTTTATGGGTTCAACCCAAAATGCGGAAGGTTAGATTGATCAGCTTCTTTACGGCCGGCGTATAGGGCGGGAAGAGAAGGCGCAGGACGGAGAACTTGTCTCTCAGAATGGCGCGTTCATGGGAGAAAGCTTTGAATCCGTAGAAACCGTGCGCACTGCCGATTCCGCTGTTGTTCACGCCACCAAAAGGGAGATTCGGGTGAAGAAAATGAACGACATTGTGGTTGACGCAGACTCCGCCGGAGCTCGTTAGCTTTACAATATTCTCAGAAAACTCCCGTGTTCTGCTGAACACATAAATCGCCAGTGGCTTCGGCCCCGAATTTATCGTCTCAATGACACTGCTGACGTCGTCGAACTCGATGATCGGCAAAACCGGGCCGAAAATTTCCTCCCGGGAAATCGCCATCTGCGGCGTCGTCTCCCCGATGAGTGTCGGCGAAATGTATTTTTGGGTTGGATCTCGTACCCCGCCTTCAAGGATCGTGGCGCCGCGCGCTGAAGCGTCGTCGATCAGGGCGCAAATGCGTTCGAAGTGCCGCGGGTTTACGATCCGGCAGTAGTCGGCGCCGTTTTTCTGCTGGCTGTCGGATTGTCCGTAAACCCGTCCGATCTCGCGCCGAAGCGCGTCGACCAGAGCCCGCGCCTGGTTGCGCGCGACATAGATGTGGTCGGGGGCGATGCAGGTCTGACCGTTGTTCGCGAACTTGCCCCAGACAATTTTGCGGGCCGCGTCTTCAATATTCGCTGTCGAATCGACAATGGTCGGCGACTTGCCGCCAAGCTCAAGCGTCACGGAGGTCAAATGCTTGGCGGCGGCCGCCATCACGATCTTGCCGACCTGGGGACTGCCGGTGAAGAAGATGTGGTCGAAGGGCAGATCCAGAAGCGCCTGTGAAACCGCCGCGTCGCCTTCACATACGGCGACAAGCTCCTCTGGGAAGGTCTCCTCGACAATCTCTCTGATGACGGCGGACGTCGCCGGCGTCAGTTCGGACGGTTTGAGGATGGCGGTGTTTCCGGCTGCCAAGGCCGACACCAGCGGGCCGAAGCTGAGATTGACCGGATAGTTCCAGGGGGAAATTATCAGGCAGACGCCCTTGGCCTGGTAGCGGACCTCGGCGGCGGTGCCGAACATCCCCAGCGAGGCGTGAACCCGGTGCGGCCTCAGCCAGGATCGGAGGTGTCGCCGAGCGTGGGATATTTCCTGGTAGACCGGGAAGAGTTCGGTCAGCCGCACCTCGGATTCGGGCTTCCTGAAATCCGCATAGAGAGCCCCGATGATGTCGTTCTCCCGGCGTTTCATCGTCGTCTTCAGTCGCGACAGCATGGCCAGCCGTGCCTTCAACGTGAATTTCGCCCTGTTCTGGACGGCCGATCGGCGCTGCAATGCGAACAGGGACTCAATCGAATCCCCGACGCCGGGATGAACCGGCGCCGGGCCGGTGACTGCACGAACGCTCATTCGGCCCTCCCCAAGGAATTCGCCAGATTGCCGAGCCGGAAGACGGTCGCCCGCTCGAATGGATCACCCATAAAGTTCATACGCTTCCTTGGTCGCGCCACAGTCCGGGCAGTACCAGTCGGCGGGGACATCCGCCCAACGGGTGCCGGGCGGCACGCCCGTGTCGGGATCACCGAGCGCCTCGTCGTAGATGTGGCCGCAGGTCACGCAATGCCATTTCGCGAACGGCCCGGTTTCCACGGCGGACTCCGACGGCTCCAGCCCTTGGCCGCCCCTGGTCATCGTTCGGCTCTGACGCTAGAGCTGTCCGCCGCCTTTTCCCCGACCTCGCCCGGGCCCAAGGGAATGAAATCGGGTTTGTCGCGCACCGCACAGTCGGGGCAGGCCCAATCTTCGGGAATTTGCGCCCATGACGTATTGGGCGGGAAGCCTTCATGGGACTCGCCCTTTTCTTCATCGTAGACGTAGCTGCAATCGGGACATTGATATCGCGCCATGACGCCGCTTTCCTTCATAGACGTGTGTTGTGAAAATGCCCCGAAAGGGCGGTCGCCGACGATGACGCCATCGCCCTTGTTCCTGGGCTGGAGACCATCGCCGCCAAGCCTAGGCGGTTCTCCGGGGAGGCACGCACGCCTCCCCGGATCGCCAACTCAGGCCAACGGTTACTCGGCTGCAATCCGAGCGGATTGGCGCGATGCACCAAACTTGCGGATGATCTGTTTCCTGCGCGCACGATCGATCTGGATCTTGCCGAGATCGCCGCCGGCCCACTCCACGACGCGGCGGTCCATCACAGACCGGAACACGGGCGGGATCATCGCCATGAAGAACATGCCGGGATAGCCCGTGGGCAACTCGGGCAGGTCTTTGAAGTCCCGAAGCGATTGATAGCTGCGGGTCGGGTGGGCGTGGTGATCGGAGTGCCTTTGAAGATGGAACAGAATCAGATTCGAGGCGATGTGATTGCTGTTCCAGGAATGCCGCGGCTGGGCGCGCTCATAGCGTCCGTCCGCCATCTTCTCGCGCAGCAGTCCATAATGCTCGATATAGTTGGCGCTGGTGAGCTGCCACCATCCGAATGCGATCTGGATGGGCAGGAAGACGAGCAGCTTCGGATCGGGCCCGAGCACGAGGATCAGCGTCGTGTAGATCACCACGCTGAGCAGCAGCGGCGGGATGATCTCGTTGCTGAGGCTCCATTCGCTCTTGCCGACGCGCTCCAGCCGCACCTTTTCCAGATTCCAAGCGCGCCGGAACGCGCCCGGAATCTCGCGCAGCGAGAATTTGTAGATGCTCTCGCCCATCCGCGACGTGGCTGGATCCTCGGGGGTCGCGACGTCGCGATGGTGCCCCTTATTGTGCTCGATGAAGAAGTGACCATAGCCGACCACGGCCAGAACGACCTTGGCCATCCAGCGGTCGAAGGCTTCCTTCTTGTGGCCAAGTTCGTGCCCAGTGTTCAGGGCCAGACCGTTGACGATGCCCAGGGACAAGGCGAGCACGATAACTTCCCACCAAGCCATCGGCTGGGTCGCCACCCACCATGCCGAGACGATCAGCGAGGCATAATGCACGGGGACGGTAAGATAGGTGAGAATTCGATAGTATCGGTCCGCCTCGAGACGCGCCACCGCCGCTTCCGGAGGATTATTCGGATCGTTTCCGAACAAGACGTCCAGGGCCGGAATAACGCCATACCAGACCACCAGCGTGAAGGCGTAAAAGACGCCCCATCCTGTCAAACTGACAAGGTAAAGGCCGATCAATGGCGCTGCCGGCCAGACGACCGACAACATCCATAGATAGCGTTTTCTATCCACATAGCGATCTGGCGTGTCGTCAGTGGACAAATTTCTCGCGATAGTGCTCATCTGGCGTCACCTCTCCCAAGGAAGACACATTCACTGTGTTCTAGAATCCGGTCTTTTTGACCGTCGCCATTTATCTCGATCCCTCGAGGTCACGGAACAACCCCACTAAAGTGTGGTTTTGAACCCACCTCGAGCCCCCTATCGGGAGCAGGCTCGCAGTCGCGGCTGGTGTCTGGAAGTCCACACAACTGCGCTCGGTTTTGGAGAAGGGCTTCTATGAACCGATCAGACCCACATGTATTGATCCTTGGCGCGGGCCACGCCGGGGGAACGGCCGCCGCCCTGCTTCGCCAGTATGGATTTGAGGGATCCATAACCCTTGTGGGCGAGGAGCCCATCGCGCCCTATCATCGCCCGCCCCTGTCCAAGGCTTGGCTCAGGGACGGCCCCGGCGCCGTGTCGCTTCCCTTGAAGCCGGCGGAGTTCTACGCCGGGCATGGCATCGACTTCCGGCCGGGTGTTCGCGCGGAAAAGCTGGCGCGCCGGGCCAAGGCGGTGACACTCTCGACGGGCGAAGTTCTGACCTACGACTGCCTGATCATCGCCACGGGCGCGCGGCCGATCAAACTGCCGGTAGCAGGATCGGATCTGGCCGGGGTGCTGGAGTTGCGGACGGTTGCCGACGCCGAACGGCTGAGGGCGGTCATACGGTCCGGCCAGCGCTTGGCCGTTATCGGCGGTGGCTATATCGGTCTGGAAGTCGCCGCGTCCGCGCGCGCGCTCGGCGCGGAGGTGGTGGTGATCGAGCGCGAAACGCGGCTGCTCGCCCGGGTCGCCCGCCCGGAGCTTTCCGCCTTCTTCCTCGACTATCACAGGAAGCGGGGCGTCAGTTTCGAACTGGGAGCGACGGTGTCGGGGTTCGAGGGACGGGATGGACGCGTGAGTGGCGTCAACCTCGACGACGGCCGCACGATCGCCTGCGCCGCCGCCTTGATCGGCGTCGGCGCCACGCCCAATGACGAGATTGCGCGGGACGCGGGGTTGGACACGGCCCGTGGCGTAATCGTCGATCTGGAAGCCCGCACCGCAGATCCGGCCATCTTCGCCATTGGCGACGTGACCCGCCGACCGATGCCTATTTACGACCGCATGTTTCGCATGGAGAGCGTGCCCAACGCGCTCGAACAGGCGAAACAGGCCGCCTGCGCCATCGTCGGCCGTCCCCCACCACCTGGCGAGGCGCCATGGCAGTGGTCCGACCAGTATGACCTGAAACTGCAGATCGCCGGCCACGCCTTCGACGTCGACCGCGTCTTTCTCCGCGGCGATCCCGCCATCGCCAGGTTCGCCGTCTTCCATTTGAAGGGCGATCAAGTCCAATGCGTGGAGGCGATCAACTCGCCGCAGGACTTCATAATCGGCAAGCAACTCATCGCCAGTCGCAAGACGGTTGACATCGGCAAGCTGGGCGACCCGACCGTCGACCTGAAGGAGATCGCGGCCTAACTAACAGCCGGAGACCGAAATTTGGCGATCATGGGCGCTGTCCTCGGACGCCGACGAGCGGCGAGAGACGGCCTGCGGTCGGCCAGTCCAGCCGACGCCAAAGCCCCCACTAAAGAGTGGTTCTGGTTTGTGCGCGGGCGGCCTGCTGCTATAGTTCCGCCCCGATGGCGCATGTCAAAGCTACGAAAGTGAAAGGCATTCGAGCGGATGAGCCTGGGTCAACTCATCCGCGCAGATCTGAAATGCGGCCTCCGGAGACCGACCGTCGACAAAGCGCACAACCGCTCGCAGGCTCCGTCAATGAGCGTGTGGCCTCGCTGGCCTCCGGATGCCTTTCGCGTCCTCGCCTCTTCATCGCCGATCAGGCGGCACGCTGCTATCTCCTTCGCGCGCCTCAGGGTTACGGGAAAAGTATCGCGATGGCCCAGTACTGGGCTGATCATCAGGAAGCCTGCGCTGCAGCGGCATGGGTTTCCATCAAGGAATGCCGACGCGATCTGCAGCTGCTCGCGGAACGCATCTGCGCGCAGCTCTCCGCAACCCGCGAGGCCGGCGGCGGCGGCACATCGCCTACACCGCCGAGGGAAAGGCCTCGCAGCCTCTATGAACTCGCCGACTGGCTCCGGGACACCAAGGATCGACTAGGATCAAAGGTTCTCATCTGTTTCGACGATCTCGAGTTTGATCTGCATTCGATAGACCAGATCGAGGATTTTATGCTGGCGGCGCCAGCCGAAGTGAAATTCATCGCGGCGACCTCGTCAGACACCGGCTTTGCGCGAATGAAAGCCCGACAAGAAATCCAGGAGTTAAGGAGTGATGCGCTTGCCTTCACACTCCAGGAAGCAAAAGCAGCCACCTGCGGCCGGGAAAGGCCAGTAGTCTCAGAAGCTGAAATTCATTCGCTTTGGAAGCGCACCAAAGGCTGGCCCGAAGTCTTTTGCCTTTTGATGCAAGCGGCATCAGAAAGCCGATCCTCGCCCGACCGCCTTATAGCCGACCGCGTCACAGGCAGAGACATTGATCTGGATAAATATTTCCGGAGCACGATACTGAACCCGCTCGCCGATGACGTTCTGGAATTTTGTGTTTGCGCATCAATTCTTGGATTGATATCCGCAGACTATTTCAACCATGTGTTCCGCAGGAACGATGGGGCTTACTATATCGACAAACTTTCCGCCGAGCAGATGGTTTTGCGAGCGGTGGACCGATCTCAGACGGCGTATGAATTCCACCCGTTGCTTCGCGAATTTTTCGAGCACAGATTCTCGGTAGAGTATCGCGGCTCGAAGCTAAACCTGCTCGCCCGCGCCGCCCAGTGGCAAAGACAAAGCAACAACAGTCGCGAAAGCATCAGCCTTTTCTTACGCGCGGGTGAGAACGAATCGGCTGCTGATGTCGGATCTGAAAACATGATGGATATTGCGCTGCGGCAAGGCGAGATAGATCAAATCCAATCATGGCAAGAAAGTTTTTCCGCTGCTGTCGTTTCTGGCGCTCCAACAATCGCTCTTGGCCTGGCCTGGGCCCAGATTTTCAGCCACGACCACAAGCGCGCGGCAGGCCTGTTGGCCGATTTGCGCGCCATTGACCTTGGCGCTCTTGATCAACAGACACGCCGACAAATGGAGTGTTGGTGCGACCTCATTGCCGCCATTGGCGAGGCGACCGGCGACAATCTGACAGAAAGTCGGCGTCAGTGTGAAGCTTGGATGAAGCTCTATGAAGAGGCGGATCTCGTCTGCAAAGGCGCCATCCTGACATGTCTTTGCTTCATCGCGGCCAGTGAACACCGGTTTGATGATCAAAGGAGGGTGTGGATTGAAGCATCTTCGGTTAACAACATCGCCGATCACCGCTACGCGCTGGGCTGGCTTCACAGTGCCATGATCTTCGCCGAGCTTGCCAAAGGCGACATGCACGCAGGTGCTGAACTACTGCGGAAGGCGCGTAAAGACGATAATGCTCAGATCAACACCACCCCATTCTCTGTAAACCTCCTGAACACGCTGGAACTCGAACTTCGCTACGAAGCAAACCAACTGGACGGCCTAGAAACACGCATCGACGAAATTCTTGATTTTGCGCGACAGCATGGCATTGTCGATTTTACATTCTCGGCTTATCGCACCGCCGCAGCAATTGCCCGACGGAATGGCAATCCAGAAGGCGCTGTCGAGCTCCTTCAAGAGATGCGCGTGATAGCGGGGGAATTCGGCTTCTTGCGGCTTGATGCACTCGCGCGATTGACGCTCGCGGATCTGTTCATTGTAGAGAGCGCGGAAGAGGCGATCGCCATTTTGCCGAACCGCAGCGACCCTATCTTTCTCACATCTCATGGTCCCTATCTCCGCGCGCGACAATCGTTGACGGAGGCTCGTATTGCGGCTCGACAGGGGAAGTTTCACCTTTCCAACCGCCTTGCGAACGTTGCTTTAGACCATGCGCGCCGATCAGACCTGGGCAGGCTGGAGGTTGCGGCGCTACTCTGCACCGCCGTTGCTGGGGCGGGGACAGGAAGAGCCGCCCTCTCTGAACAACGCGTAGCCGACGCGATTGATATCGCTTCCCGACTTGGGTGTTATCGCACACTCCTCGATGAGCGGTGGCATCTGCAGGCACTTGGATCCATCTCGACGCCGCTGTTGAACCTCATTCCGAGCCAGGAGGAATTGGGGCGTCGAGAACCTGCGCCGGGCGACCATCGCGTACGCGCGCCGAGCAGCGAGGCTTCCGTTGTGCTCACGAGAAAAGAACTGGCAATGCTTCACCGGATAAGAGAAGGACTCTCTAATCGTGATATCTCGATGAAGCATCGAATAAGTGAAGACACTGTGAAATGGCACATTCGCCATATATTTTCGAAACTGAAAGTCAAGAACAGGGTTCAAGCGCTTCTAGAGGCAGAGCGAATCGGTATTCTACGATGAACGAAATATCATTGTATATGATCATTGCGACCAATAGGCTTTATCGTTGGACGCTCACCGCGCCAGATCACTGCTAGGCGCGCGAGCTCAGCTCGTGGGCATGCGGACTCGCCTCAGCAACATGATCCGTGGGGTGCTGAAGACCTTTGGAATGCTGCCCGGCAGCGGACGAGGCCAGCGGTTCGATCGCCAGGTCGACACTCTGATCGAGGGCGAGCCGCAGGTCGCCATGATCGTGCGGCCGCTGCTGGAGACGTGGCGACACCTCGACCAGCAAATTCCTTGTTTCGACAGAGCCGTGCAGCGCCAGGTTCGAGCTGATGCGACGTGCCGGCTGCTCATGACCGTGCCGGGGATCGGCGCACTCTCGTCGCTGGCTTATGTTAGCATCGTCGAAGATCCGGAGCGCTTCAGCCGCTCGCGCGCCGTCGGCGCCCACCTGGGCCTTACGCCACGTCGCTACCAGTCCGGCGAGATCGACCGCAGTGGGCGCATCTCGAGGTGTGGTGACGGGCTGGCCCGCACCTTGATGTACGAGGCGGCTATCGTGATCCTGCACCGGGTCAAGCGGGCGTCTCATCTCAAGGATTGGGCGGTCGCGATCACGCAGCGCGCCGGCCCGGGGAAGGCGCGGGTGGCCCTGGCGCGAAAGCACTCGGTCATCCTACACAGTGTCTGGCGATCAGGAGAAGCTGATCCCGCCGCAGTACGTGAAGCCCTACGTGAAGCGGGGCAAGAACGATGCGGCCGACGCCGAGGCGCTTTGCGAGGCCGTGACCAGGCCGACCATGCGGTTCGTGCCGGTTAAATCGCGGGACCGCCAGGCCGCCTGCATGCTCATGACCGTGCGCGAGCGGCTTGTCAGCGTGAAGTCGCAGCTCTCGAACGCCTTCCGAAGCTACGCCGCGGAGTTCGGCATCATCGTAAGCATCCGGCGAAGGCCGCAGCGACGTTCGTTTAGTGCGGGTGGAGGATTCCGTCGCTCTCGATCAGCTTCAGGGCTTGAGCGAGGGTCTTGCTGCGGTGCAGGCAGAACCAGGCGCCGGTGTGGCGATGCCATTGGACGTGGAAGCGATCCGGAGCGACCCAGTCCAGGCGCACGAATGGCGCGTCGAACTCTTCCCCGCGATTATCCGCGAAGCCTGAGCGGTACCGTTGAAGGAATCGATAGCGGGTCCCGTGCCATTTGCCCTGAATATCGACCGGGTAGTTGAACTCGGTGGGACGCACGACCGGCAGGAACCGTGGCTTCAGTACATCGGTGATGAACCGCTCACAGGCGGCGGTGATGTGCGCCTTCTCAGACTCTGTGAGCCCGCTCATCGAACCGCGACAGTGAGTGGCGGCGGGGAGTCGCTCCAGTTCCACGGCAGCAGCTCATCGATCCGGTTGCTGGGCAGGTCGTTGATGCGGGCCAGGACGTCGGCGAGCCATGCCTGAGGATCGACGTCGTTCATCCTGGCCGTGGCGATCAGGCTGTACATGGTCGCCGCACGCTGGCCGCCGCGGTCCGACGCGACCTCATGATGCCCGGAGTCTGGGGCAGGAGGTGGAGGCCGCCTATCCGTTCCATCCGCTGTTCCAGCAGCCGGCGATCGTGACGGCCGATCAGATGCATACGGGCCCATGGGCTTCCGCCACTTGCCGGAGGTGGACTGGATACGCCCCAGAAGGCGAGGAGACACTGAAGGCGGCGACCGGACCGGGGTTTTTCAAGCTACTCGTTGATAAGATCTTTGGCCTTCCTGGCCATTTCTCCCACTGCATCCAATGCTTTGACAGCCGTCTCTCTGGCTGCCGCCGCCGCTTTCTGAGCCGCATCTCTCGCGGCTTCAGCAGCGTGCTTCGCGGCGTCCTTGCCAAACTCGGCCGCCTTTTGGACTGCTTCCTCGGCCTTCTGCGCCGCCTCCCCGGCAGCTTCAAAAGCTTTGTTGGCGGCTTCCGAGGTCACCAACGCTGACGCAACCACGGCTGCGCGGAAGGTTTCTGTAGTCGCGTCCACAAGCGTCGTTTCCGCCTCGGCAAGTCGATCCTGGGCCGCCTTCAGGTTTGCCTGAAGGCGGGCGCGCAAGTCTGCGACCTTCTCTTCCGCCTGATCGGCGGTGGCGTGCACAAGCGCCTCGGCATCGGCGACGATGAGCTTCACATCAGCGATCAGTTTATCTTGGATCGTGGTGGGCCGGTTGGATTCAGACATGGGAAACCTCTCGATCAACGATTTAAGGAAAAGTATGGATTTCTACGTGGCCTCTTCACCCAGCCTTGGCCGGTTCCTCTTTGGCGGCTTCCTCGGCCTTCCGAGCCGCTTCCCCGGCGGCCAGGGCCGCCTCATCGGCGGCTTCGACGGCCTTTCGGGCGGCCTCCCTTGCCGCGGCCACAGTCTGGGCTGAGGCGTTCAGCCGGGCCTCAGCCGCTGTCCTGGCCGCGTCCGCCGTCCGGGCGGAAGCTTCCTGAGCCGCGATCGCCGCTCTCCCCGCCGCCTCGGATGCGGCTTGCGCGGCGACTTTGGACTCCGCGCCCGCCTGGCGGTGGGCTTCTTCCGACTGACGGGCGGCAAGCGCGGCGGCGGTCTGCGCTTCCTGGGCCGCCTGCACCGCCGCGGCCCATGCTTCCGAGGAAGCTTCGCTGACCGCCTTGCGCGTCCTTTCGGCATTGCGTGTCGCTGTCTCAACAGCCGCCTGCGCCGCCGTTCGCGCCTCCTCCACAGCCACCCTAGCGGTCGCCGCCGCGTCCTGGACCTCGCCTCTCGCGGCGTCCGCCGCCTGCTTGGCGGACTCCTCGGGATTTTGGGCTTGGCAACCGGCGCTTGCGAACACGCCAGACATCGCTGAAACGAACAGCAGCTTCTTGAGCGTCATGGGTCAGTATCCTCAATGAGTTCAGTTTTTTTCGTGACAGGTTTCGTCGTCGTGGTCTTTGCGCCAAAACAAATCGGGCTGAGACGGGGCGTCTTACCCGCCCACGGTTCATTCACCGATCGCCGCACCCTTCGGACCTCGCGTCGCACTCAACTGGTAGAGAATGGGGACAACGAACACCGTCAGGGCCGTGGACACGAGCGTTCCGAAGATCAGCGAAATGGCGAGACCGCCGAAGACGGGATCGCTCACCATGATCGCCGAACCAAGGACGATGGCGAGGGTCGTCAGGATGATCGGGCGCAGCCGGACGGCGCCGGCCATTCGGACCGCCTCGTCCAGCGCCATGCCCTGCTTCAAATTCTCCTCGATGAAGTCGATAATCAGCAGCGAGTTGCGGATCACCACACCCGACAACGCTATGATGCCGACGATGGACGTGGCCGAGAAGTCGACCCCAAGGATCCAATGGCCCGGAAAGATCCCGATGATCCCGAGCGGAACGGAGGACATGGCGATCATCGGAATCAGGAATGACCGATAGTAAGCCACCAGCAACAGATAGACCGCCGTCAGGGCGACGCCCAGGGCGACGATCATGTCGCGATAGATATCGAGGGTCATGCGCATCTCGCCATCCCACAGCAATTGATAGCCGTCGATGGTGTCGGGCGCCCGGGGGTTGAAACTCAGGTTGCCGGTCGTAAGCGGCTGCCCGTCGGGCCCGTTGATGCCGGAAAGGCGCCGGTTCAGATCGAGAACGGCATAGAGCGGTACGCTTTGCGACAACTCGCCCCCGACAAAGGCGACGCGTTCGTTATCCTTGCGCTGGATCGGCCGATCGGCAGTCGAAGATGAGACTTTCACCAGCTCGGACAAGGCCACGGGCTGACCCGACGTGTTGTTCACGAACAGGCCATCCAGTTTTGTCGGATCGACGGCGTGTCGACGCGGGACATAGGCGCGAATATCGACCGGGTTGCGCTCGTCGGCCGGGTGCGCCCGCCCGACCAGGTCACCGCCATAGACGAGCCGCAGCAACTCGGCGATCTGCGCCACAGAAACGCCCGAGAGGGCGGCCTTTTCCCTGTCGGGCACCAGCACCTGCTCGACCACGTCGACAGGTTCGGTGTTCGAGATGTCCACCATGTCGAACGTCCTGGCGAACTCCGTCTCGACCTTGGTCGACAGGCGCCTCAGTCCCTCGGACTCTGGTCCGTATATCTCGGCCAGCACCGTCGCGCGCACCGGCGGCCCTGGAGGATCCTCGACCAGGCGGACGCGCGCACCAGGGTAGCTGGCCCGGATCTCGTCCACCTTCGGCCGCATCGCCCGCACGATCTCGATGGAGCTCAGGCGCCGTGCATGCTTGTCGACGAGATTGACCCGGATCTCGGCGACGTTGCCGCCCCGCCGGTCGGCGGTGCCCTGCAGCAGACCGTTGAAGTCGACGACCCCCGATTGTCCGATCCAGCTTTGATAGTTGGAGACGTTCGGATTTGTGGAGAGCAAGCGGCCGATTTCACGGACCATCCGGTCGGTTTCCTCGACGGGGGTGGTTTCCGCCATGCTGATGACGATGTTGAAGGTGTTCTTATTGTCCTTCGGCATGAAGCCGAGCGCGACACCGAGCGGCGAGACCGCGCCGCTGACGCCGGAAGGACGGATGAACTGCCAGGCGCCCTGGAGCGACGAAGCGAGGATCAAGGCGAAGATGGCCAGGGCCAGCCCCCGACGGGCGCGCCGGTTGAATTGGAGCGAACCGATCAGGCGCAGATAGAGGCGCTGCATCCAGTCGCGATGACCATGGCCGTGGCCATCGTCGGGCTCGTCATGATCGGCGGCGGGATGACGACGGAGCCAGCGATTGGCCGCCCATGGCGTCACGATATAGGCCACGACGATCGAACCGGCCATGGCGATGGGGACGTTGTAGGCGACGGGATAGAAATAGTCCCCCGCCATGCCCGTCACGAGAAAGAGCGACCCGAACACCAGCATCACCGCCAAGGTGGCTAGATTGGTCGCGTTGCCAATCTCGTTGGTGGCCAGGATCGTCGCCTGTTGCTTGGTCAAGGATGAGGCGGAGTTATAGTGCCGGTGAATGTTCTCGATGACGACGATGGCCGCGTCGACCAGCAGGCCAAGGGCAAGGATGAGGGCAAAGAGAGTCACCCGGTTGATGGTGACGCCGCCGAAATAGTCCGCGGCGAGCGTGATCGAGAAGATCAGCGGCACGGTCAGCGTCACGATCAGCGCTTCACGCCAGCCAAGGAACAGCACCATGATCAGGCTCACCGTGAACAACGCGATGGCCAGATGCTCGATCAGAACATTGACGGCGGCGTCGGCCTTCTTCCCGTCATCGCGGGTCACGACGACATGGATACCCTTCGGCACAAAGGATTGCTGCATCCGATCTATTCGATCGACGACGCTCCTGGAGACGAGAACCGCATTGGCGCCCTCCTTCTTGGCGACGGCGATGGTCACCGCCGGCATTTCCCCCGTGCCCGCATGTTGGGCGCGCGCGTCGGCGGAGCCGAAGGCGAACCGACTCTGCGCCGTGATCTCGATGGGAGGGCCGTCGGTGACGATGGCGACGTCGCGCACATAGACCGGTCGGCTGGCGTGGACCCCGACGACCAGATCGCGCACGTCATCGACAGACGCGAACGCGCCGCGCAGCTGGACCGTCTCGACCTTGCCGTTGCGCAGTGGCCCGGATAGCGGTGTGGACAGGTTGTTGGCGGTGATGGCCGCATAGGCTTGCGGCAGTGCGATGGAGAAGGCGACAAGCCGTTCAGGATCGAAAGCGACGCCGATCTCCCGGTCACGGCCTCCGCGAACGCTGACGACGGAAACATCGGGCAGGCTTCGCAGACGCTCGGCCATGCGATCGGCGACGCGCTTGAGCCCATAGTCGTCATAGGCGTTGGACGCGAGCGTGACGGTGACGACCGGAACGTCGTCAGCATCCACCGCCCGGATCGTCGGAATCCCGGCGCCCGCCGGTAGGCGTTCGCGGTTCGCCATCACTCGATTGTAGAGTTTGACGAGGGAATCCTCCGGGGATTCCCCGACCTTGAATTGCACCTGCACCGCGCCCAGCGAATTGCGCGCGACGCCGTATGTATGGTCCACGCCGGACATCTCGCTGAGAATGCCTTCGAGAGGACCGACAATCAGCTGATCCACCTCTTGCGCCGAAGCACCCGGCAGCGCGACGGTGACAACCGCGCCAGGGACGACGATTTGCGGGTTCTCTTCGCGCGGTGTCAGCGCAACGGCGAAGACGCCAGCCATCAGGACGCCGACGATGAAGACGATCGTCAACTTGGATGTGATGAAGCTGCTGGCCAGCCGCCCCGCCAGATTCAGCCGAGGACCGCTCATCGCGTTCGCGGCCCTTGAACCAATCTCGCGCCGTCACGCACAGAAGCATCGGCGCGAGCCAGGATCGTCTCGCCGCCCACCAGGCCCGAGGCGATCTCGACGTATCCGTCCGCCTCCTTGCCCGTCCGCAACCACCGGAAGGCGACGCGGCCGTCCTTCCCAACCACGAAAACACCGGTCAGTCCCCCGCGCTCGACGATGGCGCTGGCCGGGACCCGGGGCGATTGCCTTCGGCCGGTCACGAGCCGGGCGCGGCCGAACATGCCCGGCATGAGACCCGGGTCCGGCGGCAGTGCGATATCCACCTCATAGCGCCGCGTTGTGGTATCGCCCGACGGTACGATGCCACGCACGACGCCGCTCAGGGTGCGGTCGCCGAGGCCGTCGAGGCGCACCTCGATCGGCGCATCGACGGCAATGCGCCGGACATCGGCTTCCGGCACAAACATCTTGAACAGCAGGCGGCGACGCGCCTCCACGGTGACGAGCGTGCGCCCGGGCGTCGCCAACTCTCCGGCCTGTCCGGACCGGGCGACAATAACCCCGTCGATCGGGCTGGCGATCGTGACATAAGACCGCTGGGCCTCGGCGGCGCCAAGCGCGGCCTGCGCCCTGGCGACCGTCGAGCGCGCGACGTCACGCCGCAAGCTGGCGCCACGGAACACATCTCTCGATATCGCACCCGTCTGCGCCAGCGGTTCCTGAGCGACGACATCCTCTTCGGCGTGGGCAAGGTCGGCCTGGGCGGCTGAAAGACCGGCGCGCGCTTGTCGTATCGCTTCATCGATCTCTCTGGCGTCGATCCGCGCCAGCACCTGGCCTCGCCGGACGGATTGGCCTTCATGAACGGCGATCAGGAGCACATAACCGGTGACGCGCGAGGAAATATCGACCCTGTCGTCCGATGTGACGGTGCCGGGAATGGCGTCGAAATCGGGCAGATCGGCGCGCTGGACCACTGTGGTCGGCAGACGCACCGCCGGCGGTTCCCGATCGACTGTTTTCCCGTGTTCTCCGCAACCGGCCAGCATCGTCAGCGCCAGGCCAAGCGCCGGCAAGGTCCGCCTCTTCGCGTGATCCCTAAAGGGCATCGGATTGGTCCTTGAGCGCGCGCTGCAGGGTGGAAAGAACATGTGCGGCGATGATTTTCGGATCGGCGTGATCAGCGTGGCCGCTGGACAGATATGGAAGAATGCGCGCCATCTGGACGTGCCCGATGATGAGGGCGATGACGGACGCCGTCGTCAGGGCTGAGTTCTTGCCAGGCGAATAGGCTGAGACGATCCCGTCAATCAGCGAGAACGGCTTGTCGAAGACCGCTCTCGAGAGGCGCGCGACTCTTTCCATATCGCCGTCGATCAACTCGCGCAGCATCAGTTGCGTAAATATCAGATCATTAAACAACAGCGTCACGAACCACTCGACAAAAACCTGCAACTTATATTCCAGAGAAGAAGTCGTTTTGAACAGATCATCCAGAGGGGACATTCTTGTAACCAGAACATGCGCGAGCGTATCCTCGACCAGCTGCGCCTTGTCTCGAAAATGATAGTATAGGTTAGCCTGGGTCATCGAGACTTCGGCGGCGACGTCTCGCATGGAGACGGCGGAATAACCGTCCGCCGCATAGAGCCGAGCGGCCGCATCGAGAATTGCGGTACGCGTGTCGGTCAATCCGACATCCCCTTGTTGAACGGCCGTTAAGTCGATAACTATCTGCCCGTCACAGCGTTGTCTAGGCCGCAGATTCGGTGTCGTCAGATTGGCTGGCGGTCCCGAGCCGAACCGAAGCCGGGATGTGACGCCGTTCAGCGGACCTCGCGCGCAAGTGTGCGGTCGCCAAGCAAAGAGATGCCCATGCGCACCTATTGGCTCTTCGCCTTGCTTCCTGTGCTGTCCGCCTGCACGGTCGGTCCCGACTATGTCGGCCCACCGGACAAGGGGATTTCATCCCGCTTCGTGCGCATGGGGGACACCGCCGTCATCGCAACGCCTCTCGTTGCCCGGTGGTGGGAGACGCTGGATGACCCTATCCTTGACGGAATTGAAGAGCGGGCGCTGCGTGCAAATCCGAACATGGCGGCTTCCCAGGCCCGCTTGCGTCAAGCGCGCGCCATACTGCGCATCGAGCGAGCCAACGCGGCGCCGAACGTCGTTGCCGGTGCGCTGGCTGGCCATGGCCGCGTTCCAGAGAGCGGCTCCGGCGCTGCCGGCGCCATGATCCCGGCTCTGGTCGGAACCGAGGAGAGTTCCTTTGATCTATATACCGCCGCCTTCGACGCCAGCTGGGAGATCGACCTGTTCGGCGGGAGGCGGCGCAGCAGCGAAGCCGCGACAGCGACCGCGCAAGCCGCAGAGGCCACTTTGGCTGACGCGCAGGTGAGCCTGACCGCCGAGGTCGCCCATGCCTATATCGGCCTTCGAGCCACACAGACGCGGATCGCGTTGGCGCGACGGTCGGTGGAACTCCAGCAGCAGATGCTCGACCTCACGCGCCAGCAGTTCGAAAGGGGCGTCGCTTCCGCGCTCGATGTCGAACGGCTCAGCATGCAGTTCGAGACCGCCAATGCCAGGATGGCGCCACTCGTGGCCCAGGCCGAGGGCTATATGAACGCTCTCGCCTTGCTCTGCGGAGAGCAGCCGGGCGCCCTTGATGCAATGCTCGATCCGCCCTGGCCGGCGCCTCTGCCGCCCGCCGCCGTTGCCATCGGCGATCCGGAAGCCATGCTCAGGCGGAGGCCCGACGTGCGCGCCGCTGAACGCCGGCTCGCCGCCGATACCGCTCGGATCGGGGTCGCGGAAGCCGCCAGGTTCCCGCGGCTCAGTTGGATGGGCGTCATCGGGATCGGCGGTACGCAACCTTCCGATTTGACGCATCTCGATGATTTCGTCGCGTTGGGCGCCCCGACATTGCAGTGGAGCGTGCTGAATTTTGGTCGTGTGCAAGGGCAGATCAGGCAGCGCGAATCGGCGCGAGACGAAGCCGAAGCCCTGTATGACGCGGCGGTCCTCGGGGCATTACGAGACACGGAAGACGCCTTGGCGCGGTTCCGAGCCAGTCGTGCAACCGTCGCGATTCTCGCGCGGGCGAAGGCGTCGGCCGACCGATCAGCCAATTTGACGCAGCAGAACTACCAAGCCGGCAAGGTGTCGCGCATCGATGCGCTCGGCGCAGAGCGGCAGCGGATCGATGCTGAGGACGGTCTCTCCGCGGCCACGGCCGGTTTGACGGCAGACTATGTCGCGCTTCAGAAGGCGCTGGGCCTCGGATGGCTCGACCAAGGCCCGCGGATCGGTTGAACGGAACACACAATGTGCCTGCGCGACTTGTCACGTCTATGTTGACGAGCGCTGGATAAAGCAAATCGGCGCCGCCCCGCCCGAAAGCTCTGAGGAGGGTCTGCTGCAGTTCGTCGAAGATTGGCGCGACAGCAGTCGCTTGGCCTGCCAAATCGCGATTACCGATGACTTGGACGGCTTGGTGCTTCGGTTGCCTGCAAGGCAACACTAGGTTTTGTTGAGAGCATTCCGCTTTTAATCGTACACATATCCGGCGGCCTTGAAGTAGTTCCAGCATTCTTGCGGGTCGAACATGGCGCAGATGTCGCAGAGGGCGGTCCACAGGGGCTCGAAAGCGCGGGCTGAAGCCTTGCGCAGATAGGCCTTGAGCTTGGCGAAGGCCATCTCGATCGGATTTAGATCGGGCGAGTATTGCGGAAGGAAGAGGAATCCGGTGCGGCGAGCAGCGAGAGCCTCGGCGGCCCTGGCGCTCTCGTGGACTGAGAGGTTATCGAGGATCACTACGTCCCCAGGCTGGAGCGCGGGCGCCAGCTCCTGTTCGACCCAGATGTTGAAGGCCTGTCTGTCCATCGCCCCTTGGATCACGAAGGGCGCAACGAGGCCCGAGCATCGAAGACCGGCGATAAAGGTCTGCGTGCCCCAGCGGCCGAAGGGTGCCGCCGCCTTCAGCTGGGCCTCAATGATGATCTTGTTTGCCCAGCGAGCTCATCACTCGGGCCTGCGTCTGGGGGGCGTCCTGTTCAGCGTTCATTGAATCTAGGACCGCCTCGATAGCGGCGAACAGCTTGTGTGCTTCGACTGGTTTGTTGACAAAGGCTTGCATTCCCGCGGCTCGGCATTGGTCGACGTGGTCTGCGGACGAAGACGCCGTCAGCGCGATAACGGGCGTGTTTCGATTCATCCCGTTCGAACCTCGTAGCCGCCGCACCGCCTCCAGGCCGCCCATTACCGGCATGTTCATATCCATCAGCACGACATCGAATTCGCTGATCGCCAAGAGTTCCAAGGCGGCCTGACCGTCTTGGGCGGCAACGACCTGGCTGCAGTAGGGCCGCAACATCAGACCAAACGCTCGGCGATTGATCTCATGGTCGTCGACGATCAAGACCCTGAGATCCATGCTAGGCGCCACTGGTTGCTCGTAGCCCTCCGGCTCGAAGCTCCCGTCGAGCCTTGCGAGCGGCAGCTTCAATGAGAAGGTAGTGCCTGCGCCAGCGTTGCTGACCACCGCCAAGTCCCCCCCCATCAACTCCGCCAACTGCCGACTGATGCACAGTCCAAGCCCGGTGCCGCCATGAGTACGGGCCGTGCTCGCGTCCAGTTGCTCGAACGCGATAAAGAGGCGTTCGAGCTGATCGGGGGTCATTCCGGGTCCTGTATCAGCCACCTCGACCTGCAGGAGTTCCCCGTGGGGGTCTACGCGCGTTGTGACCCGCACCACAACCCCGCCATCGTCGGTGAACTTGATCGCATTCGAAAGCAGGTTGTTGAAGATCTGTCGAAGTCGGGTGCGGTCACCCCGAGCCCAGCCAAGCATGGCTCCGGCCTCCAGCCGGAGTGAAATGCCCTTCTTGTGCGCCTCGGCGGACCAGAATCGCACGGTGTCTTCCACCAGTGCTGAAAGGTCGTAGGGGGCATCTTCCGTCGTCAGGCGGCCCGCTTCGATCTTGGACATGTCGAGCAGGTCGTTGAGCAGGCTTTGCATCATACGGGCGGAGTCAAGGATGAGGCCCGCGCCTGAACGATCGCAAGCGTCGCGAGATCGGCCCTCGACTGCGGCCGCGCCCGCCAGAATGGCGCTAAGCGGCGTACGGAGTTCATGGCTAACCATCGCGACGAATGCTGACTTCGCGGCGGTGGCGGCCTGCGACTGCGCCTTGGCCTCGCGCTCGGCCACCAGAATCTTCTGATAGAGTCGCCAAGCCAACAATGCAGCTGTGACGTTTAACCCCGCCGTGACGGCCAAAGCGACCGCCTGGCCGAACGAGGCGCCGAGAGGCATGGCGAGGAGGGCGAGAATGACAAAATAGCCGATCTGCGGCAGGAGGGCGGCGGTGAACACCGGACGGCAACCCACGCTGGTCAAGACAGCGTTCAAAATCGCGCCCGACACCCACAGCGCGCCGCAGGCTACCCCCCAAGGGCCGCCGAAAACGGCCGCGACAACGCCAAACGAACCGAAGATCACTCCATTTGCAGCCACAACTACCAGGGCGGCGCTCCGCCAGCGCGCATCATCCATCCGACGCTGAATCAGCCTGCGGGGAAAGATCCAGACTTCAAGCGCCTGCAACAGGAAATAGCCGAGCACCCACGCCGCCGCGGCCATGAACGACCCGGTGAACACGGTGTAGATCGGGGCGACGATCACCGGCAGAAGCAGACGCATGACGATCTGTTGCCGCCGGGTCGAAATGACGGCGGCGAACTGTTGATCAGACTCCCGTAAAGCCGTGCGCATCGTTCAGTCGCCTCTAAAGGGTCCGTCGCACACGATCTTGCATTCGCATTGACGATATTTGGTTAACACTCGCCGAGCTTTGCGGGCTTTGCCAAGCAAAGTCGCAAATCTCCTCACGTGGGGCTTATGGCTGGGGCGATCCCAAAAACCGGCGCCTGGGACTTGGCCTGGCGACGCTGGCGCGACGCAGCTGGGGCCACCCGGTATCACCGAAGGCCGCGGTCGCGAGGACTCCGGTCACTCGCCCCTGCTTCTCCCGTCTCATTGTGATGCGTCGAGGTCTCGGTTGACGCTGCGAAGGTGCGTGCGCAAGCGCGTGAGGTTGCCTGTGAGCGATATCATTTCCTCGTTGGTGAGGACCCCCAGGGTACGATCTCTGAGTTGCGATGCCGTCTCCGTGAGCGCCGGAATGATTTCCCATGCGCTCGCGGTCAGATGAACTCGCCAAATACGCCGGTCGCGCGCGTCGGCTCGGCGCTCAACATGCCCGCTTTTTGCCAGCCGATCGATCATCTGGCCAAGCGCCACACGGCTCACCTCCAGCCGCCGGGCCAGTTCGATCTGGGTCAGCCCGTCCTCTCTAGCGAGGTTGGCGAGCACCCGCCAACTCGCCCCGGTAAGCCCAAGGTCACGCATCCTTACGTCGAGCGCTGCGCGCAGCAAGCGCGTCACCTCTGCCAGGAGGTAGCCAGCCTCGAACAGCGCCACGGCATCGGCAGCCGTCTGGGACCCGCTCAGCAGCGCGTCCCGATCCAGCAGTAGACGAGTGTTTGATGTGGCCATGACCTTTTGTTATATACTTTACAATTAAGGTCAGTGCAAAGAGGTGGAGAGCATGGAAGAGCCGCGCAGACGAATCTTTGAAGGCGCAGGCGGCGTCCGTCTGGTCGCGGACGTATATGGCGAACCACGGCGGGGCACAGTCCTTCTCGCCCACGGCGGAGGTCAGACCCGACACTCATGGACATCGACGGCGAGCGCCTTGGCCAAGCGGGGGTGGCAGGCCACGTCTCTCGACCTGCGGGGCCACGGAGAGAGTGACTGGTCGTCTGTCGGCGACTACCGGATGCAATGCTTCGCCGAAGACATCCTCGCGGTCGGCCGGATTCTCAGCGGGCGACCCGCGCTGATCGGCGCCTCGCTCGGCGGACTGGCGGGCCTCTTTGCCGAAGCCGAGATCGCGCCCGGCACCTTCAGTTCGATCACCTTGGTCGATATCGTGCCGAATATGGATCCGTCAGGCGTCGCGAAGATCATGGGCTTCATGGGCGCTCACCTGGAGGAGGGGTTTGGCACGCTGGAGGAGGCGGCGGACGCCATCGCCGCCTATCTTCCCCACCGTCCGAAGCGGACGGACACGTCCGGTCTCGGCAAGAATCTACGGCGCGATGCGAACGGCAGATACCGTTGGCATTGGGACCCCCGTTTTGTCACCGGCATACACAGTGGTCGAAGCGCCGGCGATGCGGATCTGTTTGCGGCGGCGGCGTCGAAGCTGTCGCTACCGGTGCATCTCATTCGCGGCCGGCTCAGCGAACTGGTGTCGCGTGAAGCGGCCGAGGCCTTTGTCACCCAGTTGCCGAACGGCGCGTTCACCGATGTCGCAGGCGCTTCGCACATGGTGGCGGGCGACCGAAACGACGCCTTTCTTGATGCCGTGCTCGAGTTTTTTGAGCGTCCGGCCAACGAGGATGGGGACCTTTCGCCCGGTGGATCGCTGGAGATGTGACGGCGCTGAGGCCGGTTGTTTCAGGTCGAGCCCGGCGCAGCGGCACCGCGCCTCGCGTCTGTTGGCGGCTATTTCACAAAGGCCCTGGCCGAGCGCCGCGCCCCGGGGATGACCTGTTCAGCGACATGGCGCGGTTGCAGGCCGAAGGCCTGCAGTTGAACGACGAGGAATTGCGCATCAGTCTTTCGGCCCTGCTAGACTAGTCGGCGGCAATCTCACCACGACCGACCTGATCAGCAATGGCGTGCAGCTGCTGCTGGCCCACCCTGCGGAACTGGCCAAACTGCTGGCGGATGGTCGCGCCGCACCCGGCTCTCCAGGTCCACATACGAAAACAACGCTCCCGAACGCTGATCCCAACCCCGCATCGCCCGCTCCCGATGGACATCCGCGCCCAACGGTTGATTCATGCGTCGCGCACCCAAGCGAGCGAGTTCTTCCTCAGCCTGCTAGTGTTGCCTTACAGGCAACCGAAGCACCAAGCCGTCCAAGTCATCGGTAATCGCGATTTGGCAGGCCAAGCGACTGCTGTCGCGCCAATCTTCGACGAACTGCAGCAGACCCTCCTCAGAGCTTTCGGGCGGGGCGGCGCCGATTTGCTTTATCCAGAGCTCGTCAACATAGACGTGACAAGTCGCGCAGGCGCAGACACCCCCGCAATCGCCGTCCAGGTTTGGAACGTTGTTGTTCAATGCGGCGTCTCTAGCGGACGTTCCACTCTCGACCGTCACGACGTGTTCCCGACCGTCGGCCTCGATGTACGTCACGGTGGGCATTTTTTACTCGTTCATTGCTTGGATGCGATTGGAACGCTTTTAAGCGTGAAGTTTGACCGGCAAATACGTGAAACCGCGGATCAAGTTGGACAGTGAACGCTCAGGCTCGCCAACGACTTCCACTCTGCTGAATCGCTTGAGGATCTCTTCCCAGATGATCCGCAACTGCATCTCCGCGAGGCGGTTGCCAACGCAGCGATGGATCCCGAAGCCGAACGAGAGATGCTGGCGCGGATTGAGGCGGTCGATGATGAATTCGTCCGGTCGATCGATCACGTCTTCATCGCGATTGCCCGACAGGTACCACATCACGACCTTGTCGCCCTTGGCGATCTGCTTTCCGCCAATCTCGGCGTCGGCAAGCGCTGTGCGTCGCATATGGGTGAGCGGTGTCTGCCAGCGAATGATTTCGGGGATCATTTTCGGGAGCAGGCCGGGGTCGGCCATCAGCTTGCGATACTCGTCTGGGTTCTGATTGAGCGCCAGAACGCCGCCACTGATCGAGTTTCGCGTCGTGTCGTTGCCGCCAACGATCAAGAGCATGAGATTGCCGAGAAACTCCATGAAGGGCATGTCGCGGGTCGTGGGAGAGTGTGCCAGCATCGAGATCAGGTCCGGTTTGGGCTCACTATTTATCCGCTGGTCCCACAGGCCTTTGAAGTAATAGGCGCACTCCATGAGTTCGTCTCTTCTCTGATCGAAGGACGAAATCAGGCCGGTTTCCGGTGTCGCGGTCGCCACGTCCGACCATCGGGTGAGCTTTCGCCGCTCTTCCCATGGAAAATCAAACAGTGTTGCGAGCGTCATGGTCGTGAGCTCGATGGACACTTTATCGACCAGGTCGAACTCTTCACCGATGGGAAGGGAGTCGAGGATCAATCCCGCCCGCTCCCGGATGATCGGTTCGAGGAGCGTGAGATTGGCTGGCGCCACGATCGGGCTGACGACCTTCCTTTGCGCGTCATGCTTGGGCGGGTCCATGGCGATGAACATCTCAAGTTCAAGCGCGCCCTCGCCGCCCTGCATGTCCTGAATGGCTATGCCGCCAAGCTTGGCTTCGGAGGAGAAGGTCTTGTGATCCGTATCCACACGCATGATGTCGTTGAACTTGGTCACCGACCAATAGGGACCGTAGCGGCTGGTGGCGCAATAATGCACCGGATCCTCGCGCCGAAGCCGGGCAAAATGCTCCCCAACGACGTCCTGTTGGAACAAGACGGGATCGCTCACGTCGAGCTGGTCGAGAGGGATATCGTGCGGGGCATCCACTAGGTCGGCGAGCGTCATGAGCCAGTTCCTCGATCCACGAAACGCCAGCCGCGAGGCCTATGGGCGTCACGGGACGATCCGTCGTAGTGCGTGAGTTGTCAATAATAATTATGCATTCTATCAATTAACATCTGGATTGGGTGATCGTCCGACCTGTGACACAAGCTGAGGTCCGGGAGTTTCGGCGGACATCTGCGAGGTCGGGCATTGAATCTTGCTAACGAAGGGCGGCGGGCGCGGCTCTCCCCGGAAACGCGGCGGTCGCAGCTCCTTGTGTGCTCAGTCGCGGTGTTCGCAGAACATGGCATCGCAAGAGCGACTCATTCCCAGGTCGCCGAGAAGGCCGGCGTATCCGTGGCCGCTGTGTATTCCTACTTTCGCACCCGCGGGGACCTGGTCTCCGCGACATTGGCCGAAGTGGCGCGCTATCTCCGCGAAATCCTCGACGGCACGCTTGAGAAGGGCCTCCCTCCCTTCGACGCGCTCATCGATCTTGGTCGCGCCTTTGCCTTGGGCGCGCAAGCCAATCCCGATGTGATCAGGGTCTGGCTGGACTGGAGCACGGGAGTCGGCTTGGAATCGTGGCCGACGTACCTGCAAGCTCTCGATCAATTCCAACGCGCCGCCGAGCAAATCCTGATCGACGGAAAGCGGCAGGGAATCGTCCCGGAATGCCTGAATGTCAAAGCCGCCGCCCGCATCTGTCTAAGCGGCGGCCACGCCGTGGCTCTCATGCAATTGACCGCTGATTCATCGCCGGAAGATCTCGAAATATTCATCGATCAACTCGTGCGCGGAGCGATGGGGATCGCCGCCGACGCGATCGTCGCGTGACGTCTGGTCGCCATTTGCTTCGACTATTCTTCGATAGTGATCTTGAGTCGCGCGCGGTGATCAAAGGCCCAGGACGGCTTTCGAAATGACATTCCGCTGAATCTCGTTTGAGCCGCCATAGATGGAGGCCGCTCGGCCAAAATTGTAGGAACTGGTGACGGCGACAGCGTAGTCAGGCCCGACTGGATGCTCGTTGGCGTTCCCAAGCAGCTGGGCCATTTGAAATGGCGCGGCGTAGTGGGCGACAGCCTCGACCGCGAGTTCCGAAAGTGTCTGTTGGACTTCGGTGCCCAGGATTTTGAGGATGGACGAAGAGGGACCAGCCATCCGGCCGGCCGCTTCGTCGGCCAGGATTCTCAGGTTTGTATACTCCAGCGAAGAAAGTTTGATCTCAAGCTCGGCGACCTTGTGGCGGAACGACGGGTCATCATAGAGGGGAGCGCCGTCTTGGCCGCCCTCCTTGCGGGCGATCTCCTTCAGCGTCGCAACCTTCTTTCGCGACTCGGCAACGCCGGCGATGCCGGTTCGCTCGTTGACCAAGAGAAATTTCGCGTAGGTCCAGCCCTTGTTTTCCTCGCCGATCCTGTTTGCGACAGGCACCTTGACGTCGGTGAAGAAGACCTCGTTCAGGTGGTGCAAGCCGTCGATGGATATGATCGGCCTGACGCGAATGCCCGGAGTCTTCATGTCGATAAGCAGAAAAGAGATGCCTTCCTGCGGCTTGCCGGCTTCGCTCGTGCGAACAAGGCAGAATATCCAGTCCGCTTCATGCGCGTAGGACGTCCAGATCTTCTGTCCGTTTACGATGTAGTTGTCGTCCTGCCTGATGGCCCGCGTCTTGAGAGACGCCAGATCCGAACCCGAACTTGGCTCTGAATAGCCTTGGCACCACCAGACTTCGCCCGACAGAATTCCCGGCAGGTGCCGCGCCTTCTGTTCGTCGTTGCCGAAAGTGTAGATGACCGGGCCGACCATCGACAATCCAAACGGGGAGAGCCGGGGGGCGTTGGCCAGCGCCATTTCCTCGTTGAAGATGTGCTTCTGCATCGGCGTCCAGCCCGTCCCGCCGTATCCCATTGGCCAATTGACGGCGACCCAGCCCTGCTGGTGAAGCGCCTTGTGCCAGGCCGACAACACGTTTCGCGATGCGGCCGCGCCGACCGTTATGCGTTCCGAGAGATCGCGCGTCAGATTTTCCGTCAGAAAGGCGCGAACCTCCTGCTTGAAGGCCAGGTCTTCCAGGGAAAGCTCAACTTGCATCTAGTCCTCCTCCGGCGGGGGTTCGAGGCGCAACGCCGCTCTGCTCCGCGGGGTGTCATAATTGCCCCGGGCCTTGTGACGAGAGACGGCAATGGCAGATATGTGTTTTCGACCGCATCATATCTGTTATGCATGGATCTCTGGGTTGGGCTACGAAATTCGCCGCTGCCGCTGCTTTAGCACGCATGGCGGCAGGCTTTCGTGATCCAAGATTCCAGAGACGGGTCAAGCCTCGGCCCGCTGTACCGTGACCGTCGAGGCTACTGAGTTTGGGGGCAGGGCGTGAGCATTCGGGACAAGGCCTACGTCGCGGGAATCTATGAGCATCCTTGCAGGACCGCGGCGACCAAGACGCTGGCGCAGCTGCACGCAGAGATCGCGCAGGGGGCGCTCGCCGACGCCGGGCTGAGCATGAACGACGTGGACGCCTACTTCTGCGCCGGCGACGCGCCCGGCTTGGGCCCGCTCAACATGATCGAATACCTTGGCCTGCAGAACATACGGCACATGGACAGCACCGAGACCGGCGGCTCATCCTATCTGGTCCATATCAATCATGCGGCGCAGGCGATCGCGGCCGGCCATTGCAATATCGCGCTCATCACCCTGGCGGGCCGTCCCCTGGCGGACGCAAAGGAGGGGAAGTCAGGCCGACTTCACAACGCCGAAGCGCCGGATTTTCCGTTCGAGGCTCCGTTCGGAGTCAATGTTGCGAACATGTATGCGATGTGCGCCATGCGCCACATGCACGAGTTCGGAACAACGCCCGAGCAGCTGGCGTGGATCAAGGTCGCGGCTTCCCATCACGCCCAACATAATAAGAGCGCCAGGCTGCAGAACGTAGTCACGGTCGAGGAGGTGCTGGCCTCCCCGATGATCGCTGATCCGCTCCACAGACTGGATTGCTGCGTCATTACAGACGGCGGCGGTGGCTTGGTCGTTGTCAGCGAAGCCGTTGCCCGGTCGTTGCGACGCCCGCAAGTCAAAATTCTCGGCGCCGGCGAGGCGCCCAAGCATCTTTCGGCGGGACGGGTGGATCTGACATTCTCGGGCGCTCGCTGGTCGGGGCCGAGGGCCTTTGAAGAGGCGCGCGTGACGCCAGGGGATATCAAATATGCCTCGATCTACGACTCGTTCACCATCACCGTGCTGGAGAGCCTTGAGGACCTAGGATTCTGCGAGAAGGGAAAGGGAGGTCGGTTCGTATCCGACGGCAACCTCATTTCCGGCGTGGGCGCCTTGCCGTTCAACACTGACGGCGGCGGCCTTTGCAACAATCACCCCGGCAATCGCGGCGGCATGACGAAGATCATCGAGGCTGTGCGTCAGGTTCGGGGCGAGGCCCATCCCCGTGTTCAGGTGCCCGACTGTGATGTCGTCCTGGCGCATGGGACAGGGGGGCTTCTTGGCTCCCGAATGGGAAGCGCGACCCTCATTCTCGGGAACCAGGACGCATGAGTGATCTGAAGGCGACCGGCCGACGCGTCATTGTGAACGCTGAGAACAAGCCATTCTGGGAGGCCGCGGGACAAGGCCGGCTTATGATCGGCTGCTGCAATGCTTGCGGAAAAAGCCACTACTATCCGCGGTCGATATGCCCACTTTGTTATTCAGGCGACACCAGGCTCAAAGAGGCCTCTGGCGATGGAGTAATCTATAGTTACTCCGTTACACGTCAGGCAAACCCGCCCCATGTCATCGCCTATGTGACATTGGTGGAAGGTGTGACCATGTTGACGAATATTATCGACTGCGATCCCGACCTTGTGTGGATTGGACAAAGCGTGCGTGTCCGTTTTGTCGAGGCGGCGGACGGCTACGCAATTCCGATGTTCTCGCCTGGCTGATCGTCGTCGCCGGACCAGAGGCAGGCTCGTCCCGGCCGCGACCTACTCGCATCCGCGGCACACCCTACCCTTCTTGTTGCCGGCATGCGGCTGCATGGCTCTGGTTTAAGTGTACCGCCTTGGCGCTTGATGCGCCTGCGGGAAGGAGGCTTTTCTTCGATGTCGCGCCGGAGTAGCGTATTCTTGTCACTCAAAAACACAGATATATGATGGAGGGGTCGTGCAGGAAGTGGTCGAGTTCGAGCGGCGAGACCATGTCGCCCTCGTGACGATGAACAGGCCAGAGGCCCGTAACGCCTTTTCGCCAGAAATGCTGGTCCGGCTGGCTGACGCCTGGATGACGGTGCGTGACGATCCTCAAATCCGTGTCGCCGTGATCACCGGCGCCGGCGATCAGGCATTCTGTTCCGGGGCCGACCTTGGCAGACTGATTCCCCTGATCAGTCGGGCGAGAGCGCCGGAGGACGAATGGGACAGGCGAATTCTGGCGGATGGCGAAATCCTCGGTACGGCGCTTCTGCGCACCTTCGACGTCGGCAAGCCCGTCATTGCAGCCATCAACGGCCACGCGATCGCAGGCGGCATGGAACTCGCCCAGGGAACCGACCTTCGGATCGCCTCGGAATCGGCCAAGCTCGGGGTGCAGGAAGTGAAATGGGCGATCTTCCCAGGCGGTGGGTCGACGGTCCGCCTGCCCCGGCAGGTGCCCTACGCTCGGGCGATGGAGCTCTTGTTGACCGGCGATCTTGTGAGCGCGCGCGAGTTGCTTGACTGGGGTTTCCTGAACCGCGTCGTCCCCCAGGCTGAGGTGTTGCCCGTGGCGCTGGAGCTGGCGGGGCGCATCGCCGCCAATGGCCCGATCGCGGTTCAGGCTATTCGTCGTTCTGCGCGCGCTTGCCTCGGGAGGCCGGAAAGCGAAGCCATGCGGATCGAGTCCGAAATGGCCGCTCCAGTCTTCCGCACCGAGGACGCGCGGGAAGGTCCGCTTGCCTTCATGCAGAAACGCAAACCCATCTTCCACGGCCGTTGAGCCTACTTCGTCTGGCCATTTCATCGCGTTAGAACAAGGAACACCCGATGGCGCTGCACAGTCGCATCTGTGAGATTTTCGGAATTCAATATCCAATCGTACTCGCCGGAATGGGAGGCGCCAGCGTCCCCCGGCTGGCGGCGGCGGTCTCTAACGCCGGAGGATTGGGCATCCTGGGCGCCGCAGCATGCTCACCCGAACAGCTGCGCGAATGGATCCGCGAGATGCGGTCCCTCACCGACAAACCATTCGGCGTGGACACCCTGCTGCCGGCCTCGGTTCGCCGCGAGGTGGTCGATGCGGCGACGGCTCGGGGGGCGGGCGACAATCCGTCACGGATGGAAGCGCTGAGCGACTACAAGGCGTTTGCTGCGGAGTTCATGCGCCAGGAAGGTCTCGAGACGGTCACCAGGTCGCGCGACGGCGCCAAGCCAGACGCGCTTGGTGGCCTCTCGCTCTTCTCCAAGGAATTCTTCGAGGAGCAGATGGAGGTCGTCGTCGAGGAAAAGGTGCCAGTCTACGCTGCGGGTCTCGGCAACCCCGGCCCGTGGATGGAGCGCCTTCACGGCAATGGAACCAAGGTCATGGCGGTGATCGGCTCGGTGAAGCACGCCCTGCAGGTGGCGGCGTCGGGCATCGACGTGGTGGTCGCGCAAGGTCACGACGGTGGCGGGCACAATTCGCCGATCGGAACCATGGCGCTCATTCCCCAGGTCGTGGATGCGATGGGTGGCCGGATTCCAGTGTTGGGCGCTGGCGGCATCACCGACGGTCGTGGCGTCGCGGCGGCCATGATGCTTGGCGCTGAGGGGGCCTGGGTGGGAACGGCGTTTCTGGCCACGGAGGAAGCCGGGATTGAGCAGTTCCAGAAGGAGGTCTTGGTGGAGTACGGGGATGGTGACACCGTCGTGTCGAAATCCGTCACGGGCAAGCCGGCGCGCATCATTCGCAACAAATGGGCCCAGGCCTGGATCAACGCTGACAAGCAGCCGCTGCCGATGCCCTTCCAGTCCGCGGTCGCGGGGCCCGTGTTGGCGGCGGCGACACGTGACCAGCGCAAGGACATCGCGCCCGGGTTCGCGGGGCAGGGGATAGGCTTGATCAAAGCGATTCGGCCGGCCCGTGAAGTTCTGGAAGACTTGGTGAGCGGTGCGGAATCGGCGCTCGGCAGCGCTGATTTCTACCGCTGAACCGCGAAAGGAGCGATCGATGATCCCCCGCAGAATGCCAGACTTTCGACCCGAGATGGTCGAGGCCTTCATGGCCTCGAGTAATAGCATGACCGGTTTGCCGGAGTTTCTCGGCCTTCGCATCGTCGCGATGGCGCCTGGCCGGTTGACGGCGGAGTTGCCTGTTGATCCGAAACTCCTGACCGGATTTGGCAACATGCATGGCGGCGTCCTGTCAGCCGCTTGCGATCATGTCCTGGGCTGCGTTTGCTATCCTCACATGCAGCCCGGCCAATGGGCCGCGACGACCGAATTCAAGATCAACCTTCTGGCGCCCGTCAGCCGCGGCATCGTCACGGCGCATGCCGAGATCATCTCGATGACCAAACAGACCGCCGTGGTCAGGATCGAGATGGAGAACGAGGGGCGACTGTGCTGCTCGGCGCAGGGCACTGTCCTGATCCAAGATCCGAGGCCCGCCTGATACGAGTGCGGGGGCAATCCGGCGACGGACATTGATCAGGCCGTGGCCTGCACGGCGTTCACGTCGGGCGAGCCAAGGCCTCCAAGGATCTTGCGCATGATTTGAAGCAGTTCGGGCCTGCGGCCCTGGAACTGATCCTTGGGGGCCGCGACGCCCACGGCAAGGGAACGTGCCGGCAGGCTGGTCGTCAGAGGAACGGCGAGCATTGCAGCGTTCGGTGTGACGAGTCCGGAATTGAATGCGTATCCGCGCGCCGCGACCTGGGCCACGTCTCTGATAATCTCCGCCAGGCTGGCCGGAACTTCTTCGCCGTCCCACGCGGCCAAGGCGGTCGAGATGAGGCTTGGTCGTCGATCGACAGCTTCCTGCGCCAGCAGAACTCGCCCCAAAGTGGAGCGCGCGAGACAGCGCCGGGCGCCTGGGTCGACATGGTAGCGGATGGGAGCCCCCCCCTGGATGACGCGCACGTATTGGCAATAGACGCCACTGGTCGCGCCAAGGACAACTGTCATCTGCGTCTGATCGGCGATCTCGCGCATGTGCTGCTGAATCCGCCGCAGAGGCAAAATTTCCTCGCCCACCCAATGACCGAGCAGAGACACACGTATCGAAGGGAAGAATGTTCTGTCTTCAGCCGAGAAGTCCAGATAGCCGAGGTCCGCAAGGCTGCGAAGCAGGGCTGCGGTGCTGGAATGCGGGTAGCCAAGCGCCAAGGCGACATCCTGGATATGCGCCGGTTTGCGCACCTCATCGAAATACTCGAAGATTTCCAGTGTTCTGGCGGCGGATTTTACAATCGACTGATCTTGTTTCTGCATGCGTGCGCCATGTTCTCTGGGCCCGCGACTATATCGCAAGCGCTGCCAACGTTCCCTCTTCGATCGCCCGTACCGCGTCCAGGCCCGAAGCATCCCGCGCGCCTCCGACGACCGAGAACGAGACACCCGCAACCGCCAGAGGGCCGGCGAGCCGGGCGTCCGACTCCTGGCCGACACACGACACATAGGTGTCGGCTTGGATCACGCGCGGCTCGCCAGCGACTATGGCGTGCAGCCCCTCAGGACTGAAGTGGCCATATACAACACCGCCGATCATGGCGACCCCTCGCTGCTTGATCTCCAGAACATTCGCCCAGCCCCGCGTCTTGCTAAGACCAACGCCGAATGTGGTGTCCGGCTTTCGCTGATAGAGGGTGATCCGTCGCGCCGCGGGCCAGGCAGACAGAGAGGGGCCTAACGCCCCCCGCTCAGCGAAGCTCATGTCTATCCCCCAGTCACGGGAGAAGCCCTCGATGTCCGGCGTCTCGGGGTCCGCAGGCCCGACCGGGTGGGCCAGCCGCTGGGCCACGTCGAACCCGATCCCCCCCGCGCCTAGTATCGCTACCGTGTCGCCAACACGCGCAGGCGTCTCGATGGCCTCCGCGTAAGTCATGACCCGCGAGTCTAGCGGAGCCGCGCCCTCAAGGCTTCGCGGCTGCACGCCGGTCGCGACAATGACGTGATCATAGGCGGCGCAGAGAAGATCGTCTGGCCCCGCCGGGGCTCCGAGACGGACATCCACGGCCAGTTCCGTCAGCCGGGCTTCATAGTAACGAATGGTTTCGGCATAGTCCTCCTTGCCGGGGATCTGGCAGGCGAGCTTGAACTGCCCGCCCAGGCGCGCCGAGGCCTCGAACAGCGTTACTTGATGTCCTCTCTCGGCAGCGGTGACCGCCGCCGCAAGGCCGGCGGGCCCGCCACCAACGACGGCGACCCGCCTTGGCAGGGTAACAGCCTCGCCGGCAAAATCCGCCTCGCGGCAGGCCGCTGGATTGACCATGCAAGTCGTGAGTTTGCCCGTGAAGGCGTTGTCCAGACAGGCTTGGTTGCAGCCAATGCATACATTTATCGCGGCGCGCCGTCCCTCTCGCGCTTTGGTGACGAAATCCGGGTCCGACAGAAATGGGCGCGCCATGGAGACCATGTCAGCGGAACCCTCCGCGATCAGCCGCTCGGCCAATTCAGGCGTATTGATCCGGTTCGACGCGATAACCGGCACGCCGAGGTGCTCCTTCAGCCGTGCGGCGGCCCACGCAAAGGCGCCGCGCGGCACCATATGAGCTATGGTGGGAATGCGGGCTTCGTGCCAACCCACACCCGTGTTCACCAGGTTCACCCCGGCTGCCTCGATGGCCCGGGCTTGACCAACGACCTCCTCGAAGGTGCTACCACCTTCCACGAGATCCATCACCGACAGGCGATAGACCAGAATGAAATCCTTACCGCACCGTTCGCGGACAGCGCGCACAACCTCGGTGGGCATCCGCGATCGATTGCTGGCCGAACCGCCCCAGTCGTCGCTGCGCTGGTTGGAGCGCGGGGCGAGGAACTGGTTCAAAAGGTAGCCCTCCGACGCCATGATCTCTACCCCGTCGTAGCCGGCCGCCTGGGCAAGCTTCGCCGCCGAGGCGAAGTCCTCAATGGTGGAATAGATATCGTCCTCGGTTAGCTCCCGCGGGACCAGGGGATTGATCCGCGAGCGTATCGCGGAGGGGGCGACAAGGCCCTCATGGCGGGCATAGCGGCCGGCATGTAGAAGCTGGAGCACGATGCGGCCACCGGCCTCATGCACGGCCCGCGTGATAACGCCGTGGCCCGCCACGGCGGCCTCCGACATCATCGCACCATTGCGCCCAAGCCGCCCCGCCGTGTTCGGAGCGACACCGCCCGTTACGATCAGACCAGCCCCGCCCTGTGCTCGCCGGGCGAAAAATCGTGCCTGTCGCTCGTAACCGTCGGACGCTTCTTCGAGCCCCGTGTGCATGGAACCCATCAACGTCCGGTTGGGCAGGGTCAAGGAGCCCAGGTCCAGCGGCGACAGGAGGTGAGGATAGTGCGGCGCGCTCAATATCAGGCCATGAACGTGGCTTTGGCTGCGGCTATCACGACGCGGCCATCCCCCGTTTCCCCCTGTACAATGGCTTCGCCTTCTCCGCTCCGCCATATCTTGGTGATGATCGTGTCTCCGTAGAAGACCCTATCGGCGAAGCGCCCCTCGAATGAACGGAAGGCGGCAGGATCGTCGCCGCAAAGTTCTCGCAGGATCTCACGCCCAACAAATCCGTAGGTGCACAAGCCATGCATGAAGGGCTTGTCGAAGCCACCCAGTTTGGCGAAATCAGGATCGATGTGTATTGGATTGCGGTCGCCGGAAAGCCGATAGATCGCCCCCTGTTCCGGACGGCTCTCGCGACAGACCACGATGTCGGGATCACGATCCGGCGGAGCGTTCATTCCGCCGCCCGAAGGGCCCCGATCGCCGCCAAAACCACCCGCGTCTCTCACAAAAAGGGTGGCGCGTGTTTTGAAGAGATCACCCTCATCATCTCGCGCCAGGCCTTCTACTCCGAGCACCGCAGCCTTTCCCTTGTCCCATACCTCGGTAATCTTGCCGCTCACCTGCACGTTGGCTTGCGGGGGAAGAGGCCTGAATAGCTCGATGGATTGTTCGCCATGGAGCAACATCTCCAGGCGCATCTCGACGGCGCTCATAAGCCCGCTCAATGCTGTTGACCCGGGGATGACCGCAAAAGTCGGGAGCACCTTGGGGCCCCGGCCTTCATAGATGAAGTCTAGGTCGTCGGCAGGACGTCCTCCGACGCCGAGGGCGTAGAGCATGGTGTCCTTGGCGGACCACGTCTGGGTGCTGACGGGGAATTCCAACCCAATCAGGTCAGAGGAAATCGGCTTTCGTGACATAGACGCCTCGTCGGATCGGGGGGGGGGTCAGGCCTGCGGGGGCTTTCCATCCGGCGGCCAGGCCGCAACGCCGTCTTCAAGCGGGATGCGCAGGCTCTTGAGAAGTTGGGAGAACATGGTCCAGTTGCCGATGGCGATCACGAGTTCAATCCGCTCGGCCTCTGTCGGCAAATGCCGACAACAGGCCCCCCAAGTCGTATCGCTGATCATCCCATTGTCCAAGGTATCGTCCGTGGCCTGCAGCACGGCCTTGTCGGCGTCCGACAGGATCGTGGAACCGCGCCAATCGCGCGTGGCCGCCAGATCGGCCTCCGGAATCTCAAGCCCCCGCGCCACGCGCCAGTGCTGGGTCCACTCATAGGCCGAGGCCGTCCTCCAGCCGATACGCATGATAATCAGTTCGCGAAGCCTGGCATCCAGCCTGTTGCCGCGGAATAGAAGCGTTGTCAGCGTCGAGGCCAGCTCCTCTGCCACGACCGGGTGACGCAGGAGCACCCGAAACACGCTCAAGGGCGCCATCTGTTCGGAAACGCCAGCGGCTTTCGCCGCGCTGCTCGCCTCGTCCAGCGTCAGCAACGCGATCCTTGGGCTGTCAACGACCATCAAGTTCCCTCCGCCCGGAATTCGGACGCCGTCACTTCTCGGCGCGTCCGACCCCGATCTCATGCCCCGCCCCCGGAATTTCGTGGCGCTTGCTTTTCCCGTCCGTATAACAGATATGCGTACTGCGCTACATGTATCTGTTACCAAAAGCGGATTCAGCCGTTCTCGGAGAAAACGCCGATGATGCCGGCCACCACCTTCGCGATGATCCAGACCGCACCGCGGAAGCTGGAAATGCGCGACCTTCCGATACCTGACATCAGCGACGACACGGCGATCCTGCGGATCGAGGCCTGCGGCATTTGCGGAAGCGACTACGAACAGTACGAAGGGGTGCTGAACACGCCGATGCCTGTGATCCCCGGCCACGAACCGTTGGGCGTCATCGAGGCTATAGGCGACAAGGCTGCTCGCCGATGGGGCGTCGACGTCGGGGATCGCGTGGCTGTCGAGACCATGCTGTCCTGCCATTCCTGCGACACCTGTCGGGGCGGGCGTTATCATCTGTGCCCCGAGCGGCAGATTTATTCCTATATGCCGCTATCGGACGCGCCGGGTCTCTGGGGCGCCTACGCCCAGTACATGTTCCTCGCGCCCGAGACGATCGTTCACAAGATCGACAAGAGCCTGCCCCCTGAAATCGCGGTGATGTTCAACCCCCTGGGCGCGGGATTCCGCTGGGCGGTGGAGATTCCGCAGACCCAGATCGGGGACACGATCGTTATCCTGGGCCCCGGGCAGCGGGGACTGGCCAGCGTGATCGCCGCGCGCCAGGCCGGAGCAGGCAAGATCATCGTCACCGGTATGGCGGCGGACGCCAGGAAACTTGAGATCGCGCGAGCCTTCGGAGCTCACCATACCATCGATGTTCAGAATGAAAACGCCGCCGAGCGCATCAAGGAACTGACCGGAGGGCGGGGGGCGGACGTCGTGGTGGAGGTGACATCCTACGCCACCGACCCCGTTCGTGAGGCCCTTGGCTATGTCCGTGCGGGCGGGACGATCGTGCTGGCCGGGGTGAAGGGGTTCAAACCCATTCCCGAATTCGTCTCAGACCTGATCGTCTTCAAGGAAATCACCATCAAGGGCGCGATCGGCGTCACCTCTTCCGGGTATCGCAAGGCGATCGACCTGATCGAGGCGCGCACGCTCCCGCTGGAGCTCATGCATACCCACGATTTCGACCTCAAGGACGCGGAACTGGCGATCCGTACCCTGGCACGCCAGGTCGATGGGGATGAGTCCATCCACTCCTGCCTGATTCCGCCGACCTAGACGACCGACTGGCTCGGGGTCGAAGGCTTCGGTGGGGACTGCAGCAAAACAGGGAGATATCGTGCGCTTCAGCGACAAGGCCGCCATCGTTGGCATCGGCGAGACCGAGTACGTCAAGGGCTCGGAACGGACCGCTGTGGACATGATGCTGGAGGCGGCGCGCAAGGCTATCGCCGACGCCGGCCTGAAGCCTTCGGAAATCGACGGCATGGTGCCGCCGCCGATCTACACGACGTCGGAAGAGCTGGCCGCCAATCTGGGTATCGACGTCTTGCGGTACGCCTCGACCGTTCACATGGGCGGCGCCAGTCCGACCACGGCGCTGCAGAACGCCGCGACCGCGATCGCCGCCGGAGTCGCCGACAACGTGCTCGTCGTATTGGGCTGGAATGGCTATTCCGCCCTGCGCCCGAAACCTGGCCGGCCGCCCCAGCGGGCCATGAACATGAACACACTCACCCGAACAATCCAGGGCTTCTACCTGCCCTACGGGGTGATGCTGCCGGTGCAGATGTATTCCTGGATCGCCATGCGCCACAAAGAAATCTACGGCGTCCCCCACGAGGCGATGGCGGAAGTCGCGCTGGCCTGCCGGGCCCATGCGCAGCTGAACCCGCGCGCCATGACCTATGGCCGGCCGCTCGACATGGAAGGGTACATGGCCGCGCGATGGATCTCCGAGCCTTTCCGTCTCTACGACTGCTGCCTGGAAACCGACGGCGCCTGCGCTGTGGTGGTGACGAGCGCCGAGCGCGCCCGCGACATGCCGCACACGCCGGTGCTGATCGCCGGCGCGGCCGAGGGGCACCCCTATCCTGCCGACGACATCCCTTCGCGACCGGATATGCTCAAGATTGGATTAGCCTACGCCGCGCCCCGGGCCTTCGAGATGGCGGGGGTGAGCGCCCGGGACATGGACTTCCTGCAGATCTATGACTGCTTCAGTTACGTGGTCCTGTTGCAACTAGAGGCGCTGGGCTTCAGCGAGCCGGGGGGCATCTATGACTTCGTCAAGGATGGCCAGATTCAGCACGGCGGACGCTACCCGCTGAACACCCACGGCGGCCTACTCAGCGAGGCCCATGTCTGGGGTTTGAATCACGTCCTGGAAGCGGTCCGTCAACTGCGCGGAGACGCGGGCGCCCGCCAAGTTCCCAACGCCAGCATTGGCCTCGTCAGCGGCTGGGGCGACCTTGGCGACGGCAGCTTGGCAATACTCAGGAAATAGGACCGATGCAGCCAACGATGGTTCCCGCACCCCTCCCCAAGACCCAGGACCCGATGGACGACGAGTTCTGGCGGCGGTGCCAGGATGGGCGCCTGCGCTTTCAGCGCTGCGAAAACTGTCACGCGTGGCGGTTTCTGCCACGCTACATGTGCGCCCGGTGCGGGTCGCCTGAATTTGAATGGGCGGCCACGAGGGGTACAGGCAGCCTTTATTCCTGGACGGTCACCCATCAGGCGTTCCACCCGGCCTTCGCGGCGGAAATTCCTTACGTCGCCGCCTTAGTGGAGCTCGATGAGGGCGTAAGGATGGCCACGCGTCTGCTTGATTGCGACCGGACAGCCCTCAAGCTGGGTATGCGGGTCGAACTGGTCTTTCGCGAGATCAGCGCCGATTTCCGATTGCCATGCTTTCGTCCCAGCGCGTCGGTCTAGGGAGCAAGTTGATGGATCTGACCTACAGCGCCGAACACCAGGCCTTCCGCAAGGAAGTCATCGACTTTCTCGAGGCGCATCGAGACGAGGCGCCAAAATCGCGCGGCGCGGCTCAGCGCCCGTCTCCAGAGGCGGTGGCCTGGCAGACGAAACTGATCCGGCACGGGTATGCCGCGCGCACCATTCCGCGAGATTATGGGGGCTTTGGCGCCGAACCCGACATCCTCGAGTCCCGTATCATCTCCGAGGAGTTTACGCGGGCGGGGATGCAGCCTGGGCTGCAGAACCAGGGCATTTCGATGCTCGTTCCGACGCTGTTGGAGTTGGGAACCGAAGGCCAGAAAAGGCAATGGGTAGGGCCCACCATTCGGGGCGAAGTGGTCTGGTGTCAGGGATATTCGGAGCCCGGGTCGGGTTCCGACCTAGCCAGCCTGCAGACGCGGGCGATCGAGGATGGCGACGACTTCATCATCAACGGTCAGAAAATCTGGACCAGCACGGCGCGAGAGGCAGACATGATCTTCTGCCTGGTGCGCACCGAGTCCGACAGGCCGGCGCACCAGGGGATCAGCTATCTGATCTTCGCCATGGACACCCCGGGCATCGAGGTGCGGCCCCTGGTGACCATGACTGGGCATGCCGAATTCAACGAAACCTTCTTCACTGATGTCCGCGTGCCGAAAACCCAAATCGTGGGGGAGCGCGGCCAAGGCTGGTTCGTCGCCAACGCGACCCTCAAGCACGAACGCGGAATGCTGGGGGACCCCGGACAACTTGAGGCCCGTTTCCTGGCCCTGACGGACCTGATGCGCAACGAGACAGCGGATGGCGCCAGGATCATGGATAATCCAGTTCTGCGCGATCGTCTGCTCCGGCTGCAGGCCGAGCTCGCCGCGATGAAGTTTAATGGCCTGAGAATCCTCAGCGCATCCTCAAACGGCAGTGACGCCGGCCTCGCGCGCCTGATCGTCAAACTTCAGTCCTGCGAACTGGCGCACCAGATCTCCGCGCTGGCGATAGACGCCCTTGGGGAACTGGGGGTGCTCTACGACGACAGCCCTCACCTCCGGTCGCATGGCAATTGGCAGCAGGCCTACATGTTCCAGCTTGGCCTGATCATCGGTGGTGGTACCGCTCAGATCCAAAAGAACATCATCGCGGAGAGAGGGCTCGGCATGCCCCGCGAGCCAAAGCTCCGGATTGCGGAGGCTGGCGTCTGATGGATTTTGGACTTTCGAGCGAGCAGCGCATGCTGCAGGAGAGCGTCCGGCGGCGCCTTGCGAATGTTTGTCCATTGCAGCACGTGCGGGACACCGTCGGCGCCGAGAAGCCTTACAGTCCTCGCGTCGCCGAGGCCCTGGCCGAACTAGGCGTCCCCGGTATGATCATTCCCGAGGCGTTTGGTGGAATGGGGCTGGGCTTGCTGGACGCCGCCCTTGTCGCCGAGGCGTTGGGCTTCGGCGTCGCGCCTGTTCACTTCGCGGCGGCCCATGTCATGGCCCCGTTGGCGATCATGCTTGGCGGAACGTACGATCAGCAGCTGACATGGCTGCCTAAATTGGCGAGCGGCGAGGCGCGGGCGGCCGTTGCCGTTACGGAATGCATCGCCGCCCGCGACGGCGCGGGCGTCGTCGCCAGGAACGGGCGTCTTGAGGGCACATCGCTCTTCGTTCTGGACGCGGCGGACGCCGATGTCTTTCTCGTCGCTGACCGAAGCGGGTTGATTCACCTCGTGGGGGCCGACGCGCCGGGTCTCGAAATGATCCCCCTGGCAACGATCGACAAGACGCGGTCGGTTGGCGAGTTACACCTTTCTGGAGTCACCGCCGACGCCTTGCCGCATGGAGGCTCAGACCGGACTCGCCGGGTAATCGATGCCGGGCGGATCATGCTAGCCGCCGATATCCTCGGCGCCAGTACGGCCATGATTGAACAGGCCGTGATCTACGCCGGTCAGCGCGTCCAGTTCGGTCGGCCGATTGGATCATTCCAAGCGGTGAAACATATGTGCGCCGAGATGGCGGCGGCGCTTGAGCCTTGCCGGTCCCTTGTCTGGTACGCGGCCCACGCCTTCGACCAGCTGCCGGATGAGGCGTCGTTGATGGCCTGCCACGCGAAATCCCATCTCTCCGAGGTCGGTCGGTTCGTCGCGCGCACCTCGACAGAAGTACATGGCGGAATGGGCTTCACAGATTTGGCCGGGCTGCACTTTTGGTTCAAGCGGATCGGCGCAGATCGCCAACTCCTCGGCGGGCCTGAACGCGTGCGCCACGAGGCCGCCAGGCTGCAAGGCTGGGGCGCCGCCTAGCGGCGACCCGATTCATCAAGCCTCTGACTTTTGGTCGGGGATGTCAGCGCCGCCGCACTGTCTTGGGAGAATATAAATGGCCTGGAACTTCGGCGATATTCTCGACGCACTGCCGCAGGTCATCCCGCCCGAGGCGCCAGCCTTCCTCCACGAGGGCCGGACGATTACGTGGGGGGAGACGACTCGCCGGTCCAACAATCTGGCGCGCGCGATACTCGATCTGGGTGCAAGGCCCGGCGACAAGGTCGCTTTCTACATGCGCAACCGTCCAGAGTACGGCGAGACCCTGGCGGCTTGTT
>ERZ761607.610-NODE-610-length-58037-cov-19.331534_pt1 | contig 58037 bp, 44 predicted proteins | sample MGYA00511164_ERZ761607 | MGnify/ENA primary metagenome ERZ761607 (study PRJEB28899, sample SAMN02445080) | bioreactor sludge metagenome | biome: EBPR sludge | place: Australia: Brisbane, Thorneside Wastewater Treatment Plant | collected 2011-06-22 ...
CCCGGATTAAAATCATTCGTGCATTCGTGGCTAAATTCCCCGGATTAAAATCATTTGTGCATTCGTGGCTAAATTCCCCGGATTAAAATCATTCGTTCATTCGTGGTCAAATTCCCATGAGCAAAATCATTCGTGGTTAAAAAACTTTACTTAGCTAAAAATTGAAAATTGAAATCCTTATACTAACTAAGCCAGCAAATCAGCAAACCAATATCTAAAATTCTGTCAAAATCTTTGTTTGAAATTGTTGCTCAACAATGTAATCCAATAATGAAGGAAGGAAAACTTTTAAATTGGATTTAGATTTTTGATTGTCGTGAAGCGTGATGATTGAACCGCTTTTAAGTTTTTTGATGGTAAATGCCAACATCCTTTCCGGATCAGCATCCTGCATGAAATCACCCGGCATCAGATCCCACATTACAATCCGGTATTTTTTTCTAAGCCGGAGATATTGCAACGGTGTCAACTTGCCGTATGGAGGACGAAACAAGCCGGAATCGATCAAACCGGCACATTTCTCCAGATTTTCAATGTATTTTTTTGTGGAAGTCTCCCACCCGTTAAGGTGCTCATACCCATGTATCCCAACCGAGTGACCCTGAGTCCTGATGTCCTGATATATCCCTGGATTTGCCCACACATTTTTGCCCAGACAAAAAAAAGTAGCCCTGGCATTCCATGCTGCCAGCGTCTCCAGAACCCATGGAGTAACCTCAGGATCCGGTCCGTCATCAAAAGTGAGATAAACCACCTTATTTTCAACTTCCGGAATGCTCCAGATAATATCCGGGAAAAAGATTTTTAATATTCCCTGTACACTTTTTGTATAAACCATTTTTGTAATATGTAACTTTGCACCTCCTGTTGAATGATCCCAATATGGATATATTAATTATTGAGCGACATTTCATGTTTTCTAACTAAAAATGTCCGTTCTGAACGGAAAGATAATAGTTTTGAGATCCAAATTGCTTTTTTTTCAAAAAAAAAACGTCCTTTCAACAGTTTGTGATAAGATTTGTTGAATTAAATTGCAAATCATTATATATTGTAATTAAATTAAATGTATGACAGAGATCAGAGTACGGTTTGCACCGAGTCCTACGGGACCATTGCACATCGGTGGGGTAAGAACAGCATTGTATAATTATCTTTTTGCAAAAAAACATCAGGGAACATTTATCCTTCGCATTGAAGATACAGACCAGACACGGTATGTTCCGGGTGCAGAAGAATATATTCAGCAATCGCTTAAGTGGCTTGGGTTAAACCCTGACGAAGGGTTTGGCGTGGGCGGACCTTTCGGGCCTTATAAGCAAAGTGAACGCAGAGATATTTATCTCGAATACGCTGAAAAACTGGTTGCGGGTGGCCATGCCTATTACGCTTTCGACACACCGGACGAACTGGAGTCCTGGCGTAAAGACATGGAAGCTCAGGGAGTCCATTCTCCAAAATATGATCAGAGCACTCGCAGGAATTTAAAAAACAGTCTGACCTTACCGGAAGCAGAAGTCAGACAAATGGTTGCCGATGGGAAACCTTATGTAGTCAGGTTGAAGGTGCCGGAAGGAGAAACCGTTGTTTTTGAAGATATCATACGGGGCAATGTTCAGTTTGAAACAGCTGAACTCGATGATAAAGTCATGTTGAAAGCAGATGGATTGCCAACCTATCACCTGGCCAATATCATTGATGATCACCTGATGAAGATAACTCATGTGATCAGGGGTGAAGAATGGCTTTCCAGTACAGCACATCATGTATTGCTTTACCGTGCTTTTGACTGGGAAGATGAGATTCCTCAGTTTGCCCATCTGCCGCTGATCCTCAAACCTTCCGGCAAAGGCAAATTGAGCAAAAGAGATGGCGCTCAATTCGGATTTCCGGTTTTTCCGCTTGAATGGTACGCTGAGGAGGAAAATGAATCTTATCTTGGATTCCGTGAATTCGGTTTTTTACCGGATGCTGCGCTCAATTTTCTCGCTTTGCTGGGCTGGAGTCCTGGAGACGATCAGGAGATCATGCCTTTGGATGAACTGGCAAAGTTATTTTCTTTGGAAAAAATCGTCAAATCTGGCGCCAGATTTGATATTGAGAAGGCAAAATGGTTCAATCAGCAGTATATTCTGAGTAAAAAATCTGAGAAACTTTTGCCATATTTTCTGGAAGTCATTCCGGAAAAAGAAATTTCCGAAACGCGTGCACTGGAGATCATTGAACTGCTCAAGCCGCGAATTACGCTTTTGCCAGATTTTCTGAAAGAATCCAGGTTTATTTTTGAAAGACCTGAAGTTTATGAGCAAAAAATGCTTGAGAAGAAATGGAATGCAGTCAACCGTGAAGCCATGATAAAGGTAAATGGGCAAATCAGGAATGCAGCAACATTTGGTGACGACGTGTTTGAAAGTGAGATCAAGGGTTTTATCGATGAGAACAAATTTGGATTGGGTAATATTTTACCCTTGTTACGTGTTTGTATGAGCGGATCTTCCCAGGGACCGGATGTGTTCCGAATGATGGCTATTTTAGGCAAAGAAGAGCTAATTCAACGATTGGATGCAGCGTTTAAGGCATTTGATGACATCATTAAAGCGTAATATTTTTGGTTTTTTTGCTATTAAAAAATGAGTCAAGTTTAAAAAGTATAAAGTTTGTAAAGTTAAAAGTGTAAATAATTGATATTGAACACTTTAACTACAAATGCAAAATTATCTTAAACATCTCAGAATCAGCAGTATAACTTTATGAACTTTCGACTTTATTACTTTTTTACTTAACTCAAAAATATTTACATTTAAGACATTCTGAAACAATCAGAAATTCCCGGACATACCAACCTGGCGCTTATAACCTGAAGTGTTAAATGGATGGTGTTTTGTAGTGAAACTAACTTTTCTGATTCGCACAGCGGGAATAGCCGGTATAGGCAAAAGCAGTATATTATTGGATACCATGAGATCAATGATTTTTTATTATTTCAAGAGTCAAACCGTTTAAGTATAATAACATGCTAAGAGCGTTCTTATTTCTATTTTTCGCCATCCAGAGTCTGGTCACATTGGGTCAGGTTTTTAATTTTAGTTACGATGGTCCAGACACGTTATTTGTCAATGAAACATGTGAAGCTGTTTTGGATTGGGGACACCCCGATCAGCCACAGATCAGTTCTGCCATTGGGGCAACCATAGATTCATTTTATATCCTTAGTATCTCAGAAGGATTTGAAGTCAATGAACTGGTGCCTGCAGGTACCTATATCATCAGCTATCGTGCTGTAGACAACCTTGGAAATGCTGAATTATTCAGTTTCACCATTGAGGTTGCAGATACCATTCCGCCGGTTTTGGTTCAGTCATCCAATACCACAGTCAGTTGCTCTTTTCAGAATATACCTGCATTGCTCGAAACCTGGTACAACAATAATGGAAACATCACAGCGTCGGATAATTGTGGTGTGAACATCGTTCCTGATTTGGATCTGAATGAATTGATCGAGCAATTCAACCTCTCAGTTTCAGAAAACTGCGGTAATAACCGTTCCGTAACCGTAAATTTCACCATCTCTGATCCTTCCGGCAATGCGCTGCCTCCTCTGGCGATCACATTTGAAACAGTTGACCTGGAAAGTCCATTATTTACTGCTTTTCCCCAAGCTCTGAATGAATTTTGCACCGAAAATACAGACCAGATCATCGAAGCTTGGTTAGATAATAAAGGTGGTGCTGCTGCAACAGATAATTGTTCGGATGGTATCATCTGGGAAGTTTTATGGAGCGATAATGCCAATCAGTCAGGTCAGGATATCATTGGTCAAAAACCATATTCTCTGACCATGGATCGTGACAAATGTCAATACATTGTCAATTTGAATTTTATTGCGACAGACGAATGCGGGAATAAAAAGTCGAGTTTTACTACCATCACCATCACGGACGACAATGACCCCGTTTTTTCTGAATATCCTTCAGATACCACAGTAAATATCCATGAAATTCCTCCTGTACCAGAGATCATCGCAACCGATCCCTGCAAAGGTGAACTGATCGTATTGTTTGAAGCTTATTCAAACCGGCATCCCGATCCTTTGGTGGCCGGTCACTATAATTATTCCATTGAACAGATCTGGTCGGCAGATGATGGCTGCAACCATTCCATCATGCACATCCGTGATATGGAAGTCATCGACACCATTGCACCGGTTTTTACTGTTCCTGCCAATACTACAGTGAGTTGCCTTAATCTGAATGACACCTCCGAAACCGGAGTGCCAACGGATGTATCGGACAATTCAGGATCACCGGTGGAAATATTTTTTGTCGACCATATTATCGGGAGTGGCTGTTCCTACACGGTTGAAAGGCGCTGGTTTGCCAAAGATATCAGCGAAAATATTGACTCAGCCACGCAAACCATTACTGTGGTGGACGATGAACCGCCTTTGGTGGAAGTCTCGCCTTCCGACATGGTGACCTATTGCAACGAATCTGAAGCGATCGGAACAAGATTTTTTAACTGGATCTCCTCAAAAGGTGGCGCTCAAATCACCGATCCTTGTAATGAAGTTTCCTGGTTTGCAGCTGAACCCGGGAGTTATTTACTGAATGATGAATTGACTTTTCCCGGAATTTTTCCCAGGATGGATTTTTTCAATACCTGTGTCGGACAAGATTCCGTGATGTATGAGAAAAATGTGGATTTTGTTTTTTATGATGCATGCGGAAATATGCTTCAATTCTCAAGATCTTTCAAAGTGATGGATGATCAGGCCCCGGTTTTTGAAACATGTCCTGCTGATACAACATTTACCCTTGCGCTGGATGATTGTCAGGTTTCATTTATTATCAACGGTATAACCGCCAATGATTTTTGTGAAAGTCGTGAACTACATCAGGAGATCACTCAGGTTTTTCCAATAAAATCTCAGTTGCCCGGAGACCTTCAACTACCGGTAGATACAACCACAATTCAGATCGGACCGTTCATTCTGGCTGATCTGGATATTGACGAAATACTTGAATTGAAAATGGAATTCAATAATATGGATGCCAATGATCCCAATGAATATTTTGTCATCAGAGGTGAAGACGGAAGTATTTTGGATACCACACAGATCATAGATGAAGAATGTGGAGATTATGAGCTTGAATTAAAGGATATCATCACACCCCAATTATTGCAGTTGTGGTTGGAGGATGGATTTCTGACACTCGTACTTGAGCCGAAGATTACCAGTGCCGGAGGCGCTTTTTCCATCAATGATATTTGTTCCAACGGAAGTTTTGTCGATGTGACTATCAATTTTAACCTAAAGATCAATCATGCACTCGAATATTCTCTCATTGTAGGGGAAAGCATCAATATACCCTTTGGCCCTGATCAGTCGATGGAAGTATTCCTTGATCAGGGGAATCATCCTGTAAAATATATTGCGAAAGATTGTGCAGGCAATGAGGCTGTTTGTATTCAGAATATTTTTGTCCGTGATGTACAAGCACCTCAACTGGAATGTTCTGATGATATACATCTGGTTTTAAATGATGATTCTTGCCAGTTGAATGTTACACTTCCAGATACGGTGGAATATGTTGACAACTGTTTCCCCGGAACACAGCATATTTATCGCCAGCCGGCATTACCGGATGACGCTTACCTGAGATTCACAATGGATTCTGGATCAGGTGAATTTGTGGCGAGCAATAAAAGCTTTACATTCGGTGACATCCCCCAGGATATTTTTGCCAGAAACCCAAAACTGACAGTGCTTTTGAAAGCCGATACTGAAGAACCGGAGTCTTATTTCGAAATCTTGGATGAAAACGGAAACATCATAGGGATCACAGGCCGGGGTTCTTGTGACTCATCAACAACGACAGTATTCGATTTGGATGAAATCACCTTTCACCAGGCAAAAAATGATGGTTCTCTAAACTTTTTTGCCAGGGCTGTTTCCACCAACCCAATCAACCCTTGTGATCCATCGGTTGTAATAAACGACGGAGATACAGATAGTTTAAGCACAATGTATCTTTCTGTTGCATTTGAATATATCGATCTGTCTTATTATGTTGCGGGAGCGACCGAGGTTGGTTTGACCAGTTTTTCTGGCAGCCAAAGACCAGTGGTACTTCCGATGAATGGAGGGACTTCTACTGTTTTTTACGTGCTGGAAGATTTATCAGGCAATGCTGATACCTGTTCTTTTAATGTGGTCATTGAGGATTTACAACATCCTGAAGCCATTTGCAAAGAAGAAGTGAGTATTTTTATCCATCCTTCAGGATTGATTGATTATGAATTGACACCTGAAGAAGTGGATGGAGGAAGTCTGGATAATTGCCGGGTGGACAGTATGGCAGTTAACCCGAAATTATTTAATTGCAGTTTGGCCGGCACATCAGCAGATATTACTCTTTATGTTTTTGATGCATTTAATAATGTGGATTCTTGTCGAACCAGTGTTAAAATAAATACCCAAACGTTGCAGCCTTCCTATACAACAGGAGTTTGTGTTAAAGATACCTTGCAATTATTTGCCAATCTGCCTGATGCGCCGGATAGTACATATACGATCGTTTGGACAGGACCCGGTGAATTCATCTCTGATCTTGAAAATCCGGTAAGACCTGATGCGGATCCGTCGTATTCAGGGAATTACAGAATAGAAGTTACGGGCGCCGGGGGTTGTGCTTCGGAGGGATTTGTAGATGTATTTGTGGAAGATTTGAGCATTCCACCCATACAGCTCAACAGGGATACCTTGTGTGCAGGAGATTCACTCCTGATATCCACTTCGAATTATTCAGGTGATATAAAATATCTCTGGTATAGAGGTGTGACTCCTGACGGTGAGTTGATCGATACGACTTCCAGTCCCGTTTTGACTTTAAAACCTGAGACGGGTATCAGTCAGTATTATGTCATCGTTGAAAGTCTCCATTGCATCTCTACACCTTCCCAAAATATAGTTTCTGTTGTTTTGGAACAACCTGTTGCTTCTGTCATAGATCCATTTGTTAAGATATGTGAGGGGGAAAACCTGAATTTTGGTACAAATGTGACCGGTGACCATTTTGAATACCTTTGGACCGGACCGGATTCATACTCAACCACACAACAAAATCCGCCTGCAATTCAGGATGTGAAGGATACCAATCAGGGAAAATATACCCTGGTCATTTCAAACAGTTTTTGCAGAGATACAGCATTCATGGAAGTACTGGTTGACGATCGTCCTGATCAACCGGTGATCAGTGTGGACACCATATTTTGCGAGGGAGAACCGATCATTTTTGAAGTGAATAATGTTACCAATGCTGATTCATATCACTGGTATCTGAATGATCAGCTTTATACCGTAAAAAACTCAAATACATGGATCATCCCTTCGGCCACAGACCAATTGGATGGAACATGGAAGGTCACCATTAAAACAGGAGATTGTTTTTCTGAGTTTTCTATTCCTGTACGGATCCGTACTGAGTTGGCTTTCCCTGTCACTGCCACGAGCAACAGTCCTGTTTGTCAGGGAGATAGTGTGATCCTCATGGCGCCTCTGATCACAGGAGCTCAATATCATTGGATCGACCCCAATAATGAAAGCCATTATGAAATGAATCTGCATTTACCTGCTTTGAAAGGTATATACAGGCTCGAGATCACCACAGCGGCAGGTTGTTTGTTGACCAGTACCACTGAAGTTGATGTCATAGATCTGCCGGTTATTACTGCTTTGAGCAATACATCAGAATCATGTATGACCGGAGATGAATGCATTGAATTTGTTCCTACAGTATTTCCGTTGGACGGCAACTTTACATACCAATGGAATGGTCCCGGAGGTTTTACCAGCACCGAATCCAATCCGGTTATTTGCAACCCCGATCTTTCGCTCAATGGAATATATACTTTGGTTGTTTCTCAGGATTTTTGTCCTTCAAAACCTGCAACCACGGAAGTCGAATTATTCCTTGTTCCCGAAATGCCTGTTTTGGACGGCACGTTAAGGGTATGTGAGTATGATACGATCACATTGACTGTTCAGAATTACAATATAGCGGATGGATTAAGTTATTTCTGGAATGCTCCCGATCAAAGTCAGTACCAGACCACAAAGCCTGAACTGAAAATCCCTGGCGCAGCGCTCAACAACTCAGGCATGTATTCAGTATCTGTATTCAATGGCCATTGCTATTCCGAATTATCCCTTGCTTTCGCAGTTGAAGTGATCAAAAAGCCTAATCAACCTGCCATTTGGGGAGATGACGTTTATTGTGAAGGTGAGCCTATCAGATTGTTTACCAATTATACTCTTCAGGCATCATATTTTTGGGAAGGACCCGGAGCTTTCCAATCTGATTTTCAGAATCCGATTATTTTCCCGTCTGATCCAGACCAATCCGGTGTTTATCGATTAAAAATTGAATTAGATGGTTGCTATTCTGATTATTCAGATGGTCTGTTGATACAGATCTATCCCAAACCATTGCAACCACAGATTGAAGCCGGTCTGGAACCGTTCTGTATCGGCCCGGACACTCAACCATTGGAATTGTGCCTGAGTTTTATCAAGCCGGCTACCAAATATTTCTGGTATCATAATCAGACAGGGAATCTGATCGCTGAATCAAACGACCCTTGTATCGAAATAGACCAGTTTGATGATTTTGTTGACGGCCTGAACGGCTTTTATGTGATAGCAGAATCATATGGATGCTTATCGGATCCTTCTGAACTGGTACATGTTCTAACCAGTATTATGCCTGCTTCAATTGCAGATGCCGGTGAAGATATTTTTGCCTGCGATGATAGCGATTTGGCACTGAGCGCGGCTATTCAACCAGGCGCACAATGGTCCACGCCATTCACGGCCATTCAAATCGAATCACCGGTCAATCCTTACACCCTGGTGACCGGACTTCCCGAAGGTAACAGTATTTTTGTTTGGTCACTATCTTATAATGTGTGTAAAGATTATTCCCGGGATACGGTGGTTGTTTATATTCCGGAAACACCGGTAGCTGCTGACGATCAGTATCAAACCGACTATAATACAGACGTGAGCATGACGCCGGCAGACAATGATGATTTTGCAGCTGACGCAACTATTTATTTCGATCGATTGGAATTTCCGGAAGGGATCATTGAAAACATCGGGAACAATTCTTTCAGGTTTGTGCCCAATGTATATTTTATAGGAAAAATTACCATCCCATACAGACTCATTCACAACGATTGCCCAGCGAAATATAGTGATGCGGTCATTGAAATAGAAGTCGGTGATATTTCGGATTGTTTTGGGATGAATGTGATCACTCCCAACGGGGATGGGATCAACGATATTCTTGTATTTCCATGCCTTGCCACTCCGCTCTATCCTTCCAACCGGCTGATTGTTTTCAATCAATGGGGTGATGAAGTTTATAGTGTATCTCCTTACCTGAATGATTGGCAGGGCACCTATAAAGACAAAGATCTGCCAGTAGGAACTTATTATTATTTGCTTGATCTGGGCAATGGTACCCAGTCGATTCGAGATTTTGTTGTCATTGAAAGGTAGTAGTTAAAAAAAAGTGTATGCAAAAAATAGCTCTGATATTCCTGATCGTTTTAACCGGCTTTGCTTCAAATGCCCAACAGGAGTCGCTTTTTACGCAGTTTATGTTCAATAAACTTGCCATTAATCCTGCTTTTGCAGGAAATGAAAATGCATATTGTCTGACCGGGATTGTCCGTGAACACTGGATGGGTTTTCCCGGGGCACCAAAAGTTCAGGCATTAAGCGTCAATTTTCCGAAAATGGCGAGAGACCGGGTTGGCCTTGGATTCAGTATTTCCAGAAATTCCATTGGTGTGCAACAAAAATTGAGTATTGAAGGCTCATATGCTTACAGGATTCCATTTGAAAATGGAGAATTCAGCATGGGTATTTCAGTTTCCGGTCGTCAATATAACACGGATTTTACGGATCCGTCAATAAACATGGCACACCCGTATTTCCAGGATGCAGCCATTTCTGAAGGTAAATATGTAAAAAATATTTTCAATGCTGGCTTTGGCTTGTATTACAATAATGACCGGTTTTACATTGGTGCCGGTTTGCCCAGAATGCTGCGTGCGAGTATAGATCTGGGTGAATCTCCGGAAACCAGTTTTGAAGTGCGCCATTTGTATGTAATGACCGGGTTTGCATTTTATATTAATCCAAAAATCATGTTCATGCCACAGTTTTTGCTCAAGGCAGCAGAAAATTCGCCTGTTCAGATGGATTTTAATCTCGGCTGGAAATTTTATGACCGGTATTTTGCAGCTGTCACTGTCAGAGAAGGCGGCAGCTCCTATGTGTTGGCTGAATCATTGGATTTAATAGGAGGAGTGCAATTGAGTCGCGAATTCTTTATGGGATTGGCATATGATATCACCATTACACCGATCCGTGAGTTTGAAAGCGGAAGCGTTGAACTGATGCTGAACTATTGTTTCGGCAGAAAAGATAAAGGAACCTATATTGTCAGTCCCAGATTTTTTTAAGATAAAATGGAAAAAAAGTATATGTTGAGATATTTTTTGATCATAGGATTTTGTTGTGGTTTTGTATTTATTTCGGGTGCACAAAACAACACCGACGCTGCTTACTTTGATCTGGAAAAATTGCGGACAGTAAAACCTGTGAATGTAAGTCAATTGAATACCGATCAATATGAATTTTCTCCTGTTTTTTATCAAAATGAGCTGATGTATGTTCAGTCAAAAACCGATAAAAAACGTTTCAGACTGGATGATGACAATGGTTTCGTGCTCAAATTATCCACTAAAGATTCCACAGGACATTTTATTCCGGGCACCTATTTTGGAGGGATCAAAGCAGAAGGCTTTTTTGATGGCCCGTCCAGCATTTCCTCTGACGGAAAATGGTTGTTTGTGACCCGTAATCAACACATTTCTTCTGGAGTAAAAAAAGAACGGGAACAAAAACTTGGAATATTCATCTATCGCAAAGCGGAGGATGGATGGGTTCAGCAAGGTGGATTGCCTGTAAATTCACCAAAATACAATGTATGTCACCCAGCCTGGGACGATCAACATAGCCGGTTGTATTTTGCATCGGATATGCCGGGAAGTTTTGGGGGTATGGATCTGTATTCAGTCCGAATGACCGGAGATCAAAACTGGACATCACCGGAAAATCTGGGCCCAAACATAAATGGACCTTCAAATGATTGTTTTCCTTTTTTGAACCAGAAATATTTCCTTTTTTTTACCTCAGATCGTGAAGGAGGCAAAGGCGGTTTTGATCTGTACGCTTCGGTGAATAAAAACGGGATTTTTGGGCAACCGGTTACTATGGATGGTCTGAACACAACTTCAGATGACCTTAGTATGATACTGAATGAAACAGGCAATAGCATCTATTTTGCATCTTCCAGATCAGGTGGAAAAGGGAAAGATGATATTTACAACCTGTACCTTGAACAAAACCTGATGCTTAAAACACCGGATTTTACGACCGTGAAGGTGATCAACAGGGAAAACAACAAGCCTGTAGCAGGCGTAAAAATGCTATTCAAGCCTTTCAGCGCAGGTGATGCTGAAATCGTCGAGACAAACGACTCCAGATTGTCATTGGTGCAGGAGATAGAGCTTGGTAGTGTGAAGGAAAGTGATATTTTCTATTCAGGACAAAATGGCGAATTGAATTTGTATCTGCCCTCCGACCAATATGTGCTGATTGCAGAAAAGGATGGATTCGGAGTAAGCCGCAGGTTGATGGATTTCAACTCAGAAAAGAAAGAGCATACAGTCTATCTCGATTCCATCGTTTGCAAAGGATTCGAAATCATTTTTGAAGATGGAGAAACGGGTGAAAAAATAAATAAATTCCACCTTGAACCGGTGAGTTCCATGCAATTCATCATGGGAAAAGACGGATCTCTGACTTATTGCCTTGCCAAAAATCAGGAATTTTTGGGAGAAGTTACTGCTGATGGCTATTATCCAAGGGATATCCGCATCACCTATGAAGACATAACCTCGGAAGGCCAGGTGCGCATCGCCCTGGACAAAATTGCTGTAGTGGAAGAAAACCAGCAACTTCCGGTTAAAGCTGGTGAGACCATCGTTCTGAGACAAATTTATTACGATTATAACTCAGCAGATCTCAAGTCCGAAGCAGTGCTCACTTTGGATCAACTGGCCAATCACATGCTGAGATACCCGGGCATGGTCATTGAACTGAGCGCTCATACAGATGCTCGCGGTAAGGAATCTTACAATCAGGGCCTTTCTCTGAAAAGAGCACAGAACGCTAAAATTTATCTGGTTAAAAAAGGTATTGAGGAAAAGAGGGTCGTGGCTACAGGTTATGGTGAAAGCAGATTACTCAATCACTGCAAAGACGGAGTGAAATGCTCTGAACAGGAACATGCGATGAATCGCCGGACTGAAGTCATGGTGTTATCACACGAAGAAGGTCTTAATTTCAAATACAACGGCGAGTAAATTTTTTCGGATCACAGTCTGATTAACTTTCCTGTCGTGATCCCGTCGGTCGTAACTATTTTAAAATGGATCAAACCTGAAGGCAAATGACCAGGATCCAGACAATTTTGTCCGGCTTTTATTTTATCAGAAAACAGCAGCCGGCCATCTGCGGTATACAAAAATAGGTCAGCAGTATAAAATTCTGCATCATTTGACCGGATACAAATCCTGTTATCAAAAAAAGTTGGATACAGGACTAATTCCCGGTTCAGGATTGTATCAACAGAATAAGAAACCAATCCGTCAATCCGGTAAATATATGCTCCTCCGCTAAAAAATCCATTTTGACTTTTACCATATGCACCGGTTAACAGATATGGGAAACTGACCAATACGGATGAACCAAAAGCATCTCCTGCTCTCCCATCGCTTGAATTTATTTTTGAAAGCAATTTCCACCGGTCGTGTATGAATTGGTATAGGTAGACGGATCCGCTGTTCATTCCCAGATCATCGTCAAAATAGGCGCCTACTGCCAGCAAATCATCCTGAAGGTGCACCGAATTGCCAAAATGATCTCCGTTTTGAACATCCGCTGCGATCAAAATGGTATCATTTTGCCATTCATCTCCGTTTTTTGTGTATAGGTAGACAGCTCCGCAATCTGCACAAAAACCATCTGATTTATAAGCGCCAACAGCTGCCCGGTTGCCGCTGATGCTTACAGATTGTCCGAATTGTGCACCCTCATGTCCATCCTCCGGAACCCATCTGTCAACCTGTTGCCATACACCTGTTAAGTTTGTAAACAGGTAAGTACATCCTGACCTTGGACCGTTGGCAGCGTTTTCAGGAACACCCACCAACAAATAACCTTCGTCGGAGGCCATAAAATTTCCAAACTGGTCATAAGATGCAAAAGGGTCAGGATATATTTTGGCGATTTGATCCCATCTATCTTCCTGTTTTTCAAAAACATATACAGAGCCGCTGTTGGACCCATTATCATCATCGAGCCAGGCGCCTGCAAATACAACATTCCCGTCCAGACATACAGCTTTCCCGAACTCATCGCCCGGAGCAGGATCGTTAGGTGTCAATTTTTGAAAAATCGTCCAAAGGCTGTTTTCTTTTTTCAAAATAAAAGCTGAACCGCTGCTTCCTCCTGCATCACTGTCGTGATGCGAACCGGTGATCGCCCAGGTATCGTCCATATCCACAGAATAACCAAAAAACTCTTCTACATGACCATCAGCAGGAAAGATCATCTGGAATTCGTTGAAGCGATCATTTTCCCCGTTAGCACGATACACGTAAAGCGCTCCGCTGGCATAACCATAAATGTTTTTCTGATGGGCGCTGATCAGGATATCCGGATAATTCATACTCAGGTATTGACCAAAAAAATCCCCCGATCTGTTATCAGAGGGAACTAATTTCTGTTCGGCAGCTTGTCCGGTAAAGACCTGGCAGCTGATCATGATAACTAAACAGGATAAAAGAATTTTAGGCATATTTTACCATTATTGAGATAAAAAGGCCTTTAGAATAAGGAAATTCCACACATTCATCAGGTATTTCATTTTTTGAAAATTTGAGTTATCAGATGGATCAGAACTTTAGCATTTTCTTCATTTCAGGATGATATCAACTTTATTAGTAGTTATTTAGGTGGTTAGCAATTAGTTTGTTAGCTTGTTTGTCTCTTGGAATTAAGCGGGTACATTGAGAAAAAGACACGTGATTTGTTCCGGAATCAGAGGTTTTAACCCTTGGTATAAATCATTAGCTAAAAGACTTAAGACTAAAAGACTATTGAGCTAAACAAATAGACTAGTGAGCTAAACAATTACCTATATTGAATCATTGATCGAATCTTGTATGCTACAAGTCAGATTACCAGATTGCCAAAATAAGGATTATAATTTAAAAATACCAAATATTCATCGACTCCGAATGAATTCAAATCTTATTTTTGCAGGCTAATTCAATTTTATGGTCAAATTTGAAAAATTCGAGCTTGAAAACGGTTTAAAAGTGATACTTAATCAGGATGACCAGGCACCATTGGTGGCATTCAACTTACTGTACAACGTTGGCTCAAGGAACGAAGATCCTCAAAAAACCGGATTGGCACATCTTTTTGAACACCTGATGTTTACCGGGACCAAAATGGCGCCCGACTTCGACACACCCATCCAAATGGCCGGCGGGGAAAACAATGCATTTACCAATACAGACATCACCAATTATTATATCACAGTTCCTTCCGAAAATCTGGAGATAGCCTGTTGGCTGGAAGCGGACAGGATGGAGCATCTCAAACTGGGCAAACGCGCTTTCGATGTTCAGAAAAAAGTTGTCCTTGAAGAATTCAAAGAGACCACTCTCAACAAACCTTTTGGCGATGTCTGGCATCATATTTCTGATATGTGCTACAAAATCCATCCGTATAAATGGCCAACTATAGGGTTGGCGCCTGAACATGTTCAGGCGATCACCAGAGAAGATGCCATTGACTTCTATGGAACATATTATCAACCCGATAATGCCATTATTTCTATAAGTGGTCAGTTCCATATGGACGAAACTGTCAACATGATCCGAAAATGGTTCGGTTCCATCAAAAATTCATCCCGATTCAGTGTCAGTCAGGTTTTGCAGGATGAAAAGTTGTTTACCGGCGCTCAAAGCAGGGAAGTCCTGGCAGATGTACCTAATGATGCTGTTTTTCTGGCTTACAAAATGCCGGGCAGAGCACATTCGGATTATTATGCTTTTGACCTGATGTCAGATATTCTCGGACGTGGCAGGAGCTCAAGATTGCATCAGCGGCTGGTGAAAGAACACACACTTTTCTCCAATGCAACGGCTTACATTACCGGTACGGTGGATCCCGGATTGTTTGTTGTAGAGGGAAATTTGATGAAGAAAGTGACTCCGGAAGAGGGAATAACAGCATTTGAAAACGAACTGGAGCAATTGAAACAGGAAAAGATCCAGATGGAAGAGCTTGAAAAGCTGAAAAATAAAATGGAGAGCAGCATTTTATTTTCAGAGACCAATATTTCCAATAAAGCAATGAATCTCGCGCAGTATGAATTGCTTGGAGATGCTGGTATGATCAACAGACAGATTGAACTGTACAGGGCTGTCAGCGCAGAAGATATTCAACGTGTAGCAAACCAAATATTCGTTCCTGAAAATTGCTCCAGACTCTTGTATCTGAAAAAATAAAATTTCCAGACTCTCAGAAATCTGAATAAAAAATGATGTTCATTTTTTGTGGTCAATGGTTGGCGAATTGAGTTAACATGAATCTGTACACAAAGCGGGAACACAGCAGGATCAAATTAAAAATGAATCCGGAATTCCGATACTTTCATGAGATTTGACATGATTACATTGGCTTTGTGTCGATTTGAGTGGATTTTGGTTTAATTTGATCTGCAAGGTCTTTAATAAAGTGATTTTTGTCAAATTTTGTCGGATATTGGTTTTTGGGAAATTCCACGATAAGCATGATGCAGATACAGAAAACATGATTTTTTTGTTTTATTGACCACAAAATACTCACCCGGTTTTTTATTATAATGTATTGACTTTGTGTATTTTTCGTGAAATACCTGAATTTTGTAATCCTCTGAAAACCCAGGGAGATTTGATCAATTTGATTTACCTTATAGAATCAACATTGAACCAAAACATTTTCAAATTTATAGTGTATATCTGTCAAAAAGTGCCTGAATGAGCATCAAAATAATATTCAAAAGCGAAGAAAATCCTCAAAGTAATATCATCAGGTAATCGGATTTTTGTCAAATGGTCTGTTTCAATCCTTTCGTTTGTTTCCTTTTATAATACAGAATTCCAGCCAGTAATACGAAAGTAGCAACAATCACTCCGGGAACAAATGATGACTTGGCTTCAAAATGATGCGGCATCGACAGGCCATAGATAAAAAACAAAATATTCACTACAAAACCGGACAGCAGGCTCCACCATGCAGCTTTGCGGTATTTTCCTGCATTTTTATTGGTCAAAGCCAACAAAGTGATCGGAACAAACAAGGTGATCGTGCTCAGAGCCAAAACCATCATATCTACGACTTTTGGAAAGACCAACGCCATAGCCAATGCAACCACTCCAAATATTATTGCCATGATTTTAATCCAGAAATAATCCTTTTGGGTCATAGGGCCTTTATTGTTACCTTTTACAAAATCTTTAACCGATGAGATCGCAATGATATTCAGGAAACTATCACCTGAAGACATCAATGCAGAAAGTAAACCTACAACTGCAAAACCCATCATAAATTCATTCGAGTGTTTCATCAAAAATAAATGCGCAACTTCTTCTGGCAGAATATTTGGTCCATTAGTAAGCAGAATTGTCATGCCTACCATAGGAAAAACTATATAAAAAGGCATCATCACGAAACCTGTCCAGATAGTCATTCTTTTGGCAATTTTGCCGGTTCTGGCAGCCAATATCCTTTGCCAGATATCCATCCTGACCAAAACTGACCATGAAAAGAATACCGGTAGCCCTATCAGAAAAATGATGCCATATTTCGTTCCATTCAACATTTCTGCAGGTAATTCTGCCAACCTGCTCATTCCTTCAGTGTCTAGCCAGATTCCCGGAATCAGGATGATGATGGTCATTAAAATAATGGTGATAAACTGAGCCATATCTGTTATTATGACACCTGAAAGGCCTGCCAATGCTGTATATAAAATAATAACACCCGCTGAAATGGATGCTGCCAGGTTAAACCCTATCTCAAAGGAAAATTTGAGCAAAGTTGCCATCGCTACAAATTGCGTAGCTACCATGAAAAAGAAGATAAAAATATTGACGCCACTGATCGATTTTGAAAAGAAGGCATTAAATCGCGGGTTGTCTGGGTCTCTGAAAACAAAATTAAGGTAATGAGGAAGGCTGTAGATTTTATGTTCGGCTCCGAAATCTCTGATTTTTGCGGCAAATTGAGCAATGATCACAAAGCCTATTATGTGGGCAACACCAATCCAAATGGCAGCAAAACCGCCTTCATAACCGGTTGCCATCAATCCGAATGAAGCACCGCCTCCGACAAATGTGGCAGCTGTGGTGGCTATCAAAGGGAAAAGCGCTGTATTCCTGTTGTTGACCATGTATTGTTCCATATCGGTACTCTTGACATGTCGCAATGAGAGCACCAACAACATCGACAAATAAATAACTATCCAAAATATGATCCAAAACATGGCCTTCAGTTTAATATGTTATCCAATGGAAACATTGGTCTGTAAAAGAAAACACAATAATAATAAAAAGCATACAAATAATATAACATAGATCAGGCAGCGAAATTAAATCAAGAATTGTTTCTTAATAATTAGCCTAATAAAAAAGGTGTTCAACTTAACATTGAACACCTTTTTAATATTTAAAAAAAACTAAATTTTAGAACTTCGGACAATAGATGCCCCTGTTTTCAGGACCGCAAATATTGTATGACAATGCCAGTTCGATGGCATTGTTCCCAAAAGAAGCCTGATTGAGGGAAGAAATGTTGATATCGTAGCTCAGCCCGATACCGAATTGTTCATAATCAAATCTGGTAGAAATGATGATGGCATCACTATGTAATTTGCTTTCGTACTGTGTTCCCAGACGATACCACAACCCTGCCTGGAATCCCTGTTCCTGTTTTCTGGAGAATCCCATGGCAAAACGGGTACTCAAGCCAAAGTTAACTTCCACATGTGGACCCTGTAAAAACATCACGAGATTTGGAAGTAAGCTGATCCTTGGCTGTATTTCAAATTGTCCGCCACCATGCACAGTGAATTTGGTATATAACGGAACATATTCATTGTTATAAAAAGTCTGATTCGCCTGATTAAGGTGGTGCGCAGCAATGCCAAAATAGTAATTGGTATATTCATTCAGATTGGAAAACCATAATAAACCGGCAGAAATGTCTGCAAAAAGATAATTGTATCTGTCCACCAGGTCATTGGTTGTACCATATTCGCCTGTGTTCGGATCAATACCATCCCCGAAAATCAGGCTGGATTGACTGATCCTTCTTTGAGAGAATGCACCTTCAGCGCCGATCACAAGGAAATGGGATTTTTTTCTGGTTCCGCCCATTTTTTTGGCATATGAACCTGAAATCTTGCCCTGGATCGTCCCAAACCTGGTTGCTCCTGCCACATCACCCCAAAACGCACCTCCAATACCGAAATAATCCGTTCTTCCCACCGTCATTTTCTGGTCGTAACTGATGGAATATGTGTTGAATGCATTGGATTTGAGGATGGGAGCCCATTGATTTCTGTAATTGGCTACAATCCGGGTATTGCAGTTGGTAATCCCAGTCATTGCAGGGTTGAGATTGAGCGGAGACATATAAAACTGTGAAAAATGGATGTCCTGCGCAAAACCTGACTGATAAATGAATATCGAGATTAAAATCAGAACGTAATACCTAAGTTTCTTCATAAAAAGATTTTTTACCAGCTAATATTAACCAACCACACTTCAGAATCATTGATTTTTAGGCAACTAATAAATCTGACAATTAATGATTTGATTTTAAAGCTTCAATTATAAAAAGATTTCAAAAAATCAGGAGATAAAAATAGTATTTTATTGTTAAGATAACCAAGTAATTTAAGATAAATTGTCATTTACCTACAAAAACTTCCTGCTGCATTGCTCTAAAGATGCAATAATCATGCCTGTTGCTGCCTCATATTTTGAGGTAAAAGATAAATTATTTTTGTAGATTTACTTCAAATTATGCTTCGATATGTTGTTTAAAACGAATATTGACCTTCCTCAATATCCCTGGAATATAAGCTATAGATCAAAACTTTTTTTTGGGGGCTCCTGTTTTGCCGAGGAGATCGGCCAAAAATTTCAGAAAGCTAAGTTCAACTGTCTGATCAACCCTTTGGGCATTCAATTCAATCCGGTCTCGTTATCAAGAGCGCTCGAATATGTATTCGGGTCCGTCACGCTTAAAGCCCAACAATTGGAGCTCCGAGACAACCGCTGGCACCATTTTGATTTTCATGGTTCTTTTTCCGGCAGCAAACCGCAACAGACTTTAACATCTTTGCAAAAACAGATAAAACTGACCAAAGCGTTTTTGCAAGAAACTGACATTGCATTTATTACCCTGGGCACAGCGCAGGTTCACAGATATAAACTAACAGGTCAGATTGTTGCCAACAACCACAAATTTCCAGCACATTTATTCGAAGGTGATATGTTGGGTCTTAAAGAAATCACGGGAGCTTTGAACGGACTGATAAACGGATTGAAAATGTTGAATCCGGGAATTCAAATCGTATTAACCGTAAGCCCGGTACGCTATTTGAGTAATGGAATGCACCAGAACCAATTGAGCAAAGCAACTCTTTTGATGGCTGTTGATGCTTTGAGGCATTTGGAGAATGTTTCATATTTTCCTGCCTATGAGATCTTTATGGATGACCTGCGCGATTACAGATTTTATGGCGATGACCTGGTTCATCCTGCAAAGTCAGGGGTTGATTATGTTTGGGAATTGATCACACTAGCTACTTTAGACCATGAATCAACCGGTTTGCTCGCTCAGGTTCAAAAGCTCAGCCAATCATTTACTCATCGTCCGATTTATCCGGACAGCCCGGAATACATCGCATTTCTGAATAAACTCAAAGCTGATATGGAAATCATTTCTTCAGGTGGTTTTGGCATCGATTTTTCGTATGAGATCGGCGAATTGACAAAGAGAATGATTCCGGGTGAATTGTAATGAATGTAACTAACCAAGTCATCTCCGGTTTCTGAAAGATCAATTTGGACAAAAGTAAATTCAGTTTTTATTGAGAAAGTGACTCTGTAACTTACATGGAATTCAACGTACAAAATTTTTCGAGTAAGGATCTGGTTATTTTTGAAGAAATCTGTTATGCGGTTGCAATTCAAAAATCAGATGAATCAGAATAAAAGTATGTAATATTTTTTTGAGGCAACCTCAAATTCCGGCATGGATTAGACAAGGTTTAAAATGATTGAAAAAAAGAGTGCCTGGTTAACAATCAAAGTAAAGAATTACATCCTTGTAAATCAGCAGATAATGATTTTTTGGATATAGAAAATTTTATAATGAAAGAACAATTGAAACAATTTCTCCCGGAGGATCGAATAGAAGAGTTGCTGTCGATAGGGAAGGAAAAGTCGTACAGGACATCTGAATATTTTATCAGAGCAGGAGAAATGCCATTGAAAATTGCCTTTGTTTCTAAAGGTTTGATGCGTTATGTATATACCAATGATAAAGGAGATGAATTTACCAAAGCCATGATGGCTGAAAATAATTTTATCAGTTCATATTCAGCAATGGTTTTAGGGAAACCTTCCTACTTTTCAATTGAAGCATTGGAAAACACTCAATTGCTCGTGATCAAATGGTCGGATTTCCTTGCGTTGCAGAAGAAAGATATATTCTGGGTGAGATTCTTGATGAAATTTCTTGAAAAAGGGTATATTATTAAAGAAAAAAGAGAACGTGACTTATTATTATTGGATGCCGAAACGAGATATAAGGAATTCCTTAATGAATTCCCGGGCATGGATCAACGAGTTAAACAGGGCGTCATAGCTTCATACCTCGGAATACAACCTGAAACATTGAGCAGGATTCGCAGAAAGATCATTTTTTGACTTAGGTCAATGCATGCGGGATTTCCGGTCTGTAGTTTTGCAGTATTGTTTAACTAAAATATATTATGATGAAACTCAAAAACAAAACAGTATTGATTACAGGCGGTAGTTCAGGTATCGGACTTGCATTAAGTAAAGTGCTCATTCAAAAAGGAAACAAAGTGATCATTTGCGGTAAATCAAATGAAAAGCTTTTGGATGCCAAAAAAATTATGCCGCAAATCATTACCTATCAATGTGACCTTTCAGATAGTCAACAATGTTCCGATTTGGCGCGTAAGATCACAGCTTTCCATCCAGATCTAAATGTTCTGATAAATAATGCGGCTATAGTAAATAAAATTGACTTTATCCGGGATGAAAATGTGGTTGAACTAGCAGAAAAAGAATATCAGACAAATTTAGTTGCTCCGATACGACTGATCAAACTGCTATATCATAACATCAGTGCTCAGGATGATTCTGCCATCATTAACATTACAACAGGTTTAATTTTTGCTCCGAGAGTTATTTATCCATTTTACAATTCATCCAAATCGGCCTTGCACTCCTTTACCCAAACGCTCAGAATCCGTTTAAAAGATGAAAAAACCAAGGTATTTGAAGTGATGTTTCCGGCTGTTGATACGCCTTGGCATAAGGGCACTCCGCCAAAAATTGCCATCAGTGCAGAAGCAGCGGTTTCAGAAATGATCAAAGGGCTTGAAAAAGGTAATACTGAAATAAAGGTTGGAGGCGCAAAAATGCTTTATATTTTATCAAGGTTGGCGCCCTCTTTTGCACTCAGGAAAGTGAATGAAATTCAATAAAGCAGGATGAACTCATTTATTTCCAGCGCTGAAAACCATTCGGACTGAATGCCTTTTATGATTATGGATCCGAGATATTCCTGGTTGACAGATGCATTGGGTTTGAAATGTATAATTAAGCATGAAGATCACTATGGGAACAGATATTGTCAATCCATTTTTGCTAAAATAGCTTTTGATCCCTGAAAAGTATATGCTTTTAAAACACTGTTGAATCCAATGTCAGCCAGAGTTTAGCTATTTTGGTTTAAAAATATTTCATATCAGGATGAATTGTCATTTCCGGGAATGCCACACCTCACTTTTTGGAAGAACGCATGGCCTTGACCTTTTTGACTTTCGGATCATTTACAAATGTGCGATAGGTTTCAGTCTCCATTCCGTAAATGGCAATCTTGCCCACATCATTGGCATGAACACCGAAGCCAAATGATTTTGTAAGTGGTGAAGCCCGGAAACAGGGTTGCCCTTTAGAGAAAAATGCTTTCCTTTCAGATTCGATGGCTGAACTTTGGATGGCTTTGCGGTCGGCAAAAACCTGAAAAAGCACTTCATCAGATGTAAATTGGTAAGGTCGGTCCGCCAGCATTTCGTATTGCATCACAGCTATTGTTTTCTCTTTGCCTTTTTGTGGCGGAACGGTACCACAGTCCACTTTGGTATCTTCTGCCACTTCAATAAAAGTGTTGCAGTAATTCGTTGAATGGAATTGATCGGCAGCCATCTTAAATGTAGTGCTTATAGAAATGTAATATGTTATTTATCAGGAAAAAACTCTTCATACATCCTGAAGCTATCCTGAAGAATACGGATCGCTGTTTCTTTGTTGAGGAATTCCTCCACCACCACCGTTTTGTTCTCCAGTTTTTTATAGTCTTCGAAAAAACTACGCAACTCGGAAATAAAGTGCTGAGGTAATTCTGAAATATCATTGATATGGCAAACACTGGGATCACCCTGCGCCACTGCAATGATCTTATCATCAGCTTCACCGTTGTCCAGCATTCGCATCACACCGATGATCTTTGCTGGGACAATGCACATCGGTACAACTTCAATTTGAGATAAGATCAATATATCCAGAGGATCTTTATCATCACAATAACTCTGCGGGATAAAACCATAATTTGCCGGATAGTAAACAGAGCTGAACAACACCCTGTCCAGCTTTAATAAACCGCTTTCTTTGTCCAATTCATATTTTGCTCTGCTGCCTTTGGGGATTTCAATGATACCCTGAACGATTTCAGGTAATTCATGACCAGGGGAAACATTGTGCCAGGGATTAAAATTGTGATTCATTTGCTTAATTTATGATGTTGAGATTAGAGCAGGCAAAGATAGCATACTTCCCATATCGTGCAATAGTAAAAAGATACAGAAACATTTTTTTGATGTGAAAATTTGAAAATTTGAAAATTTGAAAATTCGAAGATTTACGCAGGTTGAAAAAGATTATCCAGGTGGTTATGATTGATTTTTTTTCATCATTTTCAATTAAATTCTGCACTGATCTGGGAGATCTGTGGGAACAGGAAAAGAATAGACAATTTTGGCGAAGTTTGTATTAAAAATGATCTGATGATCCAATGATCTGATTATCTTACCTTCAAATCTCGCAGATCACGACATTCATCGTCGTGACTCAAATCCCAGCCTTTTTTTTGTGATTTTTCCAGAAAATGTAAAAGAAGTGTCTTTCCATAAAAGTTTTAAACCCAAAAATCTGTACATTAGCCCGTTCAAATATTTGTATTTTATGAAGTACTTCAAAACTGCCTTAATCCTGAGTCTTACCTTAATCATTGCCTGTACATCCAAAGATGAAAAGTCCGGCGAAACCGATCAACATTATGTAATAGCAAGGGATTTTACTCCGGAAGCCATGATGAAAAGGGTACCGGAATTGGCCGATTATGCCTCGTTGATAGAAGGTTCATTGTCTAAAAAACCTCCTGTTTTATCTTTGAATGAGGCTGAATTGACGGATGCAAATCAAAGGAAAGCACAGGAACTTGCTTTGATGAATAAGGATTTTTTGCGGGATGTTTATCACAAAGATTCCGGAGAGCCGCTCAGAAATGAGATCATGAGCATCAGGCCTGCAGAGGCTTCAGAACTTCCAGATGGAATTAACTGTCCTGAAGGGAGCTGTTACAGGGTATTTCTTTATCACTATTACAGCAACAGTGCAAGCATCGCTTTTGTAGATGTGAGTTCGGACAAGGTATTGACTGTCAAAAGGCAAATAGATGTGAAAGCTGAACTCAACAAGCGGCTCCACGATCTGGCCATAGAAATCGCACTCCATTCCGACGAAGTATTGGATGCCCTTCAAATCAAAGCAGAAGATCTGGATGAAGTAAGAGAAGAGTTGCAGATATCTATGGTGGAAACCAAATGCGAGCGTTCCAAACACCTGTGCACAGGACCAGCGTTTTATTACAAAAAATCTAACCGTATGGTGTGGTCCATCGTGGACTTGACAGATTGGAAACTCATCGGACTGGTATGGCAGAAAAACGAGTCCAAAGATTTCAAACTCACTGAAAACGAGTTGCAAAATGAATATTTCATGAGCCATTTCTGCGAAATCGACAGCGACACCTCATTTGGCAACTGGAAACTCAAATTCAGGATCATGGGATCAGACGGAATGGAAGTTTTGGATGTGAAGTATAAGGATAAAATGGTGATCAAGTCAACCAAAATAGTCGACTGGCACGTGAGCTATCTCAACAAAAAAGAAGTAGGGTACAGTGATGCGATCGGTTGTCCTATGTTCAGCGCCGCAGCAGTCGTCGCATTCAAAGGGCCTGAGGTAGAAAAGATCAATGGAGCGAACGGATCAGGATATGCATTGGTACAGGATTTCAGAAGTCCCATCTGGCCTGCAATGTGCAATTACCGGTATCAGAACCGACTTGAATTCTACGACGACGGCAGCTTCAGAATCATGGGTGTGAACCATGGTCAGGGATGCAATGATTCAGCTGTGTATAAACCCATATTCAGGATTGATCTGGATCTGGGTGATGGCCCTGAATTATTCTCTCAATGGGATGGAAAGAGCTGGAAACAGTGGGAAACAGAACAGTGGACTGATCAGAATGAAGGTAGATTCAGCCCTGAAGGATATTGGTTCAGAATGACAAATGAGCAGGGATCAGGTTATTATATCGTTCCGGATCGCGGACAGTACGGAAAAGCCGGCAGAGGAGATGCTGCTTTCGCATATGTGTCCAAATTCAAAAAGGATGTGGATGAAGGCACGACCGATCTTCCGACGATAGGCGATTGTTGCAGATACGATTATCAGCAGGGACCTGAACAATACATTCAACCCGCAGAAAAACTCAGCAGAGAAAAACTGATACTTTGGTATGTTCCACGCATGTACAATGACAAAAGACCTGGTAAGGAGTATTGCTGGTCCAAAATGGTAGCTGATAAAGGCAAACTGAGCGTCAAAACCTGGCCGGGCTCAGTCGGGCCTATGTTTGTGCCTATTAAAAAGTAACTATTACTGACAACATAGATCATTCCGGCCAATAAGCCCGGATCTACCTGATGTTTGGATTTTGGAAGAAAAAGTCTACCTGCATTTTTGCGGTTTAGCCTATGAGGTCAAATCATTATAACACTCAGGGTTTGACTTATATGCATAAAGTGTTAAGGTGATTTTGCCTGCTGTGTTTCAATACATTCATTCAGCAAAAGTTGGTTAAACTTTGCCTCACAAGCATACTTCCTGGGCTATAGAACAAATGACTAAAAGACTTTCAGGCTGAACAATTCCACCATATTTAATAAACAACTACAATTGAAATACATTTAATATTTCATGGCAAAATGCAAAAATCTGCCATTTCAATAAAAAAAAGACTTTAGAACCTTACTTTTAACCTGTCAAACATTTGGAATAAAATAAATATCGCATGCAAAAACTATTTCTGATCGACGGTCACGCAATGATTTACAGAGCACATTATGCTTTTATCAACAGACCGCTGATCAACTCCAAGGGATTGAATACTTCTGCCATCACGGGTTTTGTCCGCATCATATGGGACATTCTCAAGCGTTACCAACCTTCTCACATCGGCGTTTGCTTCGATCCGCAAGGAGATACTTTCCGACACGAATTTTTTCCGGCTTACAAAGCTAACAGAGATAAGCAACCTGAGGATATTACACTGGCTATTCCCATAGTAAAGGAGATCCTGGCTGGGTTCAGGATTCCTGTTTTTGAAGTTCCGGGTTATGAAGCAGACGACATCATTGGAACATTGGCCAAAAAAGCGGAAGCACAAGGATTTGAGGTTTATATGGTCACACCTGATAAAGATTACGGTCAACTGGTTTCCAAACAGATCTTCATGTTCAAGCCGGGCAAGCAAGGTGAAGAAGAGATCCTTGGTGAAGCTGAAATTCTTCAAAAATGGGAGATCAGCCGGATTGACCAGGTTATTGACATGCTGGGATTACAAGGTGATGCCGTGGATAACATACCGGGAGTAAAAGGGATTGGCCCCAAAGCTGCAGTTGACCTGCTTCAAAAATACGGGTCACTGGAAGGTGTGTATGAGCAAATCGAACAGGAGAAAGGCTCCAGAAAGGATAAACTGGTGGCTGACCGGGAAAACGCTTTTCTCAGCAAAAGACTTGCACGGATAGAAATCGATGCGCCCATTGAATTCGACCAGAAAGCGCTCATCATCGAACCGATGAACAAACCGGTACTTAAAAAATTGTTCACTGAACTTGAATTCAGATCATTGGCAAAAAGCATACTGGATGAACCGCAAGCCGTCGGGAAACAACAAAGTCTTTTTGGTGATGAACCTATAGCTCATCCTCAGCTTCCCGTTGAAAAATATACCATCGCCAAAAAAAATATCGGGAATACACCGAAAAACTATCAGTTGTGTGAAAATCCTCAACAGATCAGTAAACTCGTGTCATTACTCAGCAGCTCCAAAGAATTTTGTTTCGATACTGAAACCTCAGCGCTGGATCCCAATGAAACTACTTTGGTAGGTATTGCATTTTCAGTGGAAAAAGACACCGGATTTTATATTCCGATTCCTGAAGACAGGGATCAGGCTCTTGCTATTCTGGCGCCATTCAAACCTTTACTTGAAAGCAGTCAATACCTAAAAATAGGCCAAAATATCAAGTATGATCTGTTAGTGCTGAAATGGTACAATGTAGAAGTTGCAGCACCTTACTTCGATACGATGATAGCGCATTATTTATTGGAGCCCGACCAGCGACATAAGCTGGATCATTTGTCTGAGACCCTTTTAGGCTATCACATGGTTCCCATTGAAGAACTCATCGGTTCTGGAAAGAACCAGGGCAGCATGCGCGATGTAAAAATCGAAAAAGCAGCCAGATATGCGGCCGAAGATGCTGATATCACTTTTCAATTAAAGCAGCTTTTTGAAAAGGAACTAAAGGAACAAAATCTTTTGGAAGTTTTCAATGACATTGAAATGCCGCTGATTCCCGTATTGGCGGATATGGAATTCAGGGGCGTCAGGATCGATCCTGAATTCCTCAAAACATATTCTGTGGAGTTATCTGCCAAAATAAAAGAGATCGAAAAAAGTATTTATCTGACAGCCGGTGTACATTTCAACATAGATTCACCCAAACAGGTTGGAGAAGTGTTGTTCTTACGCCTTAAAATTCCGTACAGGTGGAGAATGACCTCCACCGGACAATACAGCACCAATGAAGAAAAACTGGCTGAACTTTCCACCGAACACAACATCGTCGCTGAGATCCTGGAGTACAGAAAACTGCAAAAACTTAAAAATACATATATTGATACCTTGCCTTATCTGGTCAATAAAAAAACGGGACGCGTGCACAGTTCATACAACCAGGCAAGAGCCGCAACCGGACGACTCAGCAGCGAAAAACCAAACCTGCAGAATATTCCGGTGAGGGATGAAGCAGGACGTGAGATCAGGAAAGCATTTCAACCGGCTGATAAACAGCACATACTGCTCGCAGCCGACTACTCCCAGATTGAACTGAGATTGATTGCCGATATGAGTGGCGAACCGGAAATGCTCGATGCATTCCGCAAAGGATTGGATATCCACCGTGCAACAGCCGCAAAGGTTTATAATGTCAGTATCGATGATGTAAGCGCAACTCAGAGGAGAAACGCCAAAACGGTCAATTTCAGCATCATATATGGCGCCGGAGCAACGAATCTGAGTCAGCAACTGAAGATCAACCGAAATGAAGCTAAAGTGTTGATCGATAACTACTTTGAAAGGTATGCAGGCTTGAAAAAGTATATGGATGATATCCTGACTTTCGCCAGGGAAAACAATTATGTCCTCACAAAAATGGGCCGTAAACGATGGTTGCGTGATATCAATTCAGGCAATGGTATGATGCGTTCCAATGCAGAACGTATGGCGATCAACACACCCATTCAGGGTACGGCTGCCGACATGATCAAGATGGCCATGATACACATACAGGATGAATTCAGGAAGCATAATCTGAAGTCACATATGATCATGCAGGTACATGACGAATTGGTTTTTGATGTGTTTCAACCCGAACTTGAAACTGTCCGGGCGATCGTAACGGAGAAAATGAAAAACGCGATTCCTGGGTTGCAGGTGCCGATTCTGGTGGACACAGGAACCGGTGACAATTGGCTTCAGGCACATTGATCCAGAATATGAGGAACCTGATTTGGAATCATTATAATTTCGAAATCAGAACATTATTCTTCGATTAAAAAGAAATTAGGCTGATATCAAAATTTTTGATAAGTGTTTTGATAAATATTATAATATTATGTAAAAATGTGCTTAATTTTGGGGTGAAATTTATTGCACTGATTAAATAACTGTTTGAATGGCATAACAGCTTTCTTTCCCAAGCCTCCGCGATGAATTAATAGGAAGAATAAAAAGTTTTACCTGTAATTGATGAAGGAGTTTTAATGATGAAAATCACTGAAAATGGGAATTGCCAATCTCAGTTGAATATGCACTCAGAGCAAAATTATTGATTAGTCCATTTTTTAATAAGTTGAATAAAAAATACATCTTATGGATCCTTTAAAATTGAACAATACAGAAATCGCTTTCGCCTACAAATCCAACCGTGAATTACGAGAGTCTTACTGGCTTTTCAAATTGATGAATCATGCTTCTTTGGTCAAATTAGGAACCAATATGGCTATGACTGCCCTCAATTGGCATTTACCCATCAAAGGGATCGTCAAAAGGACCATATACAGACAATTTTGCGGTGGCGAAACCATCGAAGAATGCAACAGGCTGATTAAAAAATTGGGTGAATTCAATATTAAGACCATTCTGGATTATGGAGTGGAAGCCAAAAGCAACGAAGAGGAGTTCGATAAATCCGCGGAGTATCTGATCAAAACACTGCATTATGCCATACAGGACGATAATATCCATATCATTAGCAGTAAACTGACCGGTTTATTCAGAAGTGCATTACTGGAAAAAATGACTGCAGGAGCAAGCCTGACAGAAGCCGAACAACAGGAATACGAACGTGGAAAGAAAAGGATCTGGAATATATGCGAAGCAGCCAACAGAGCCAATATATACGTTCACATTGACGCAGAAGAAAGTTGGTTGCAAGGTGCGATTGATGAACTTGCTCTTGAGCTCAGTGCGGAATTCAATAAAGGCGTACCAACTGTCATCAATGCATTGCAGATGTACCGAAAAGATCGGATTGACTTTCTGAAAAGATCTCTGGAACATGCCAGAGAACACAAATATTTATGTGCAGTTAAACTGGTTCGAGGTGCTTATATGGAAAAAGAAAGAGCACGTGCCGCTGCCAAAGGCTATCCAAGTCCGATTTTCGAAACCATAGAAGGCACGCATGCATCTTATAATGCAGGCCTGGAGTATTGCCTCGATCACATCGATGAAATGTACCTTTCCAATGCAACCCACAATGAAGATAGCTGCCAGCTACTCGCCAAACTAATGGATGAAAAAGATATTCCAAAAAACCATCCACGGATCGTGACCGCCCAACTGATCGGAATGAGTGACAATATTTCGTTTGGTATGGCAAAAGCTGGTTACAATGTGGAAAAATATGTTCCGTATGGCCCGGTCAAACATGTTCTGCCTTATCTCATCAGAAGAACTCAGGAAAATACTTCCGTGGGTGGACAGATGAGCAGGGAATTCAACCTGATACAAACTGAAATGCGACGCAGAAAACTCATTTAACAAAAAGTTTCCGCTCAAAGATATTTAACCTGACCTATCCTGACGATGATCGTCAGGTAGGTTTTTTGGTTATACTATTTGGATCCTGCTTCATTAACTTTTTTTAGAAAGACCTGATTGAGTATCCTGATCAAATATTTCAAAATGGTATTTTGTTAATATTTTTATTGTATATTAACTTAATACACATTCAGATTTATTTAATATTAAAAAACGATACCTATCCGGTAAACCGTTCGAGAATAAAGAAGTTACATTATTATTCTGAAAAACTCTATTATTTCACCACGCTGGCATGGGCAGCCTGCAAAACTTCTTTCTTATTTCCGTCAATTTTATTGACAAAAGCCACAACCTCACAATTTTCCGGTACCCAAAGGCCTTCGTTTACAGGCAAAGTAAATTCAAAACGCTTATTGACTACCTGATTCGCCTTGAATCCGTTACTGATCTGATCACCTTTATAGTCGGTCAACATTTTTCTCATGACATGTTTGTGTGTATAATCAGGAATAATTACGGTCTGGTTCACCTGAGCATCAACAATATTGCTTTCCGTGATGGCTACCGTCAGGTTGAAACTGCCTGGCAGATCCTGAAGAGGAAGACAGCCTACATGGATCGTTAATTTTCTGGTTGACAAATCAAATTCAGTATTCAGTTCGATGTTCATCTGGTGAGGTTTGGCCAGTTCAGCTTCGATGATCCCGGCCCAGCGATTGATACCGATATAAGCCAATTCTTCTTCATCACCGACCCTGTTGACTGCGATCGATGGTTTTCCCCAAAACGGTCTCAGATAGTTTTCCAGCGCCCGCGATTCTTCTGTTCTAAAATCGTATTTGCTTTGTACCAATGGCTCTGTATCGAAATCTCCATGAACCGCCATGATGACGAGTTTGCCTTCATACAAAGCATCCAGGTCTTCCAGCATGGCTGCACCCGAAGGGCAATTGGGGCATCTGACACCAGTTAGTTCTTCGATCAGCACAACTCGATTGGATTCAGGTGCGGTAAAAGGTGGAACGATCACGTCCTTTTCCGTACAAGAAATAAATAATCCAGCTATAAAAACTATTATAAAATATTTATTCAACATGGTTAGTATTTTTGTGATTCATAAAACTAAGTTTGACAACCTGATCAAAAACTGGAACTCACTGCCAGTTTAATACCGCTAAATGCAGGTTCAAGCCTGCAAACACCTCCGGCACAAACGATGCCTTCCACCTGTTTGACATACCTCAGTGAATACCTGTTGGAACCACTTACATAAGTGAGGCCGACTGTAGGATACAACAATTTGATGGCATTTCCGTTTTCATCAGCCGGTGCTTTATCGGTAGGCACAATGTTGTACATACCGGAAAGTTCAAATGCCCAATGTGGTGCAACATTATATTCTGCCATACCAAATATCCATGATCCAAAATCTTGCTCTGTATGCATATATTGACCTTCCAGCCTGAATGAATTTTGTTTATTGATCCTGTACTGGAAATCAAAAAACGGGGTAATGCTATTGAGCAAAGGTACCTGTGGTTTGACTTCGTAAATCTCCTGATTGTATTGCTGCCATTGCAAACCTGTGATAAGTCTCCAGTCTCTGCCCTGTTTATACAGAAATTCTGTGTACAATTCACGATATAAAAGCAAGTCATCCAACCTGTTGATCTGAGAATAGTTGATGTTGAGGCTTGCATGTTTATTGAAGGAGTATTTGCCATCCAACTGATAAGCGATCTCGCTGAGCAATTGGGTTGCAGGTGCATAACGGGCAGTAAGTCTGTAAGCATTGACACGGGACATGGGTGGTATAAAATTCATCAGTCCCTGAGTAAGCGACAGTTCCGGGCTAGTCCTGAAATCAAAGTTTTCCGTTCTTTTTACTTCAGCGATGACTCCAAGCCCTTTATTACCGTAGCTCAGGCTGGCATATAATACTGAGCCTGGCTCCTGTACATATTTTCCGGGAGTCTGTGTCCCTGAAATGCTCGTTTTCAGAGCGTTGGGATCAAAGAAAACCTCAGGAGTTTTATACGCTCCTTCAAGATACATGCCCCATGAGCCATAACTTAAAGTAGCATAAGCTGAACCGGCATAGGTATTATATTTCAAGGTTTCAATCCGGTCATTGCCTATATATGCCCGCAGGGTATTTACCATATTTTGCATGGTTTCTTCAGAATATGTCCGGTTAACAATTCCGAATCCGGGTGCGATCGTAAAGGGTTTTTCATCACCAAAACTATAAAATCCATCCAAACTGGCACCTTTGATGATGGAAGGATAACTGGAAAACAAGTATTTCTGCCTTCCGGAAAATCCTTTCACTGACCATTGATCATTGAAACTGTATTTCAGACTGACACCGTATAATGCATTATCTATGAATAAAGGTCTTTCTTCGTATGCTCTGTATATGATACCGCTACCGATCTGGTCATAAATGTGTCCGGCCTGGATCTCAAGATCTTTTATCTGCTTGCGGATAAACCAATGCCTGATGCCCTGATCGGAATAGGCACTGTTGGGTTCTCTCAAATTGGAGTTGTGGAAAGCATCAAAACGAAGTCCCAAGGTCCATGTGCCGATCTGATAGCCCATTTTTACCCATGCTTCACCCCCAAAAAGCAGGTTGTCATATTGGGGAATACCACTCGCTCCGATCAGGGAATCCCTCATGAAAAAATTAGCATTTGACTCCAGGCCACCCGAAAATACTCCCTGATCCTGCGAAATCCCCTGGCGAACGATCATCCAACTTGCTATGAGCAGTAAAAAAAATTTGTAATTGTTTGTAAACATATATTTGTTTTAAAGAATTTCATACCCTTAATAATGAAGATCGCAAGTATTTTTATAACATTGCACTTTCCTTTTTGACGACATTGATGGATGCATCAAAATTGGGTTAATTATGTGTTTATTTTCATAACGCCTGTAACTAAAAGCTTAATTTTACCCTTTGAAAATAAGCTTTATGCTGAGATCATGCAAAAATAATGCAAACAACAGATTGATCTTGCATAAAAAGACTTTATTTTAATACCGGTAAATATATGGCTGGTTCGAAGAAAAAAGAACGATGTCTTTCAAATACAGCGGGGTATGAAAATGAAATCGAATTCAGTTAGAAAAACTTTTCCTGTCAGGTGCCTGATTGCAGTTGGTCGTACATTTTATTTATTGAAATTCAAATAATTAATATCTTTTAAATTTTTTTTTAATGAAAAAACTGATTCAAATACTGTCCGTGTTTTTGTTGTCTTTTATGGCTCTGACCATGGTTTCTGCCCAAAAGAGCATTCCATCGGTTGACCTTAAAAACCTGGACGGTCAAATAGTAAATACTAACTCTTTCATCCAGAACGGTAAAATTACGGTGGTGAGTTTTTGGGCAACATGGTGTACGCCATGCAAAAGAGAACTTGAGATCTATCATGAAATATATGAAGATTGGGTTGAAAAGTATGGTTTGGAGATCGTAGCCATCACCATTGATAATTCAAGGCAATTGCCTAAGATCAAGCCGCTTGTAGCTCAGCAGGGCTGGGAGTTCACCATATTGAGCGATGTCAACCAGGATTTGATGAAGCAACTCAATTTCACATTTATACCACAGACCTATATTTTGGATAAGGAAGGCAAAGTGGTTTTTGATCACAGCGGATTTGCCCCTGGAGACGAATATGAAATGGAGAAAATTCTGGATGAGTTGATGAAATAAAATCGATCAATTATCTGATCTTCTAAGATCAAAACCTACTCTTGAAGGTCATTGTATTCATCTGTTTAGAAAAAAATTTACATGTACAATTAAGTTGATTGTACATAGGTTATAACAAAATGATCAGCATAAAAAAGACGTAAACAATAACATAAGCATTGTTTGCGTCTTTTTTTTGATGGATCAATTTCAGTTATGGGATCAATCCGAACTTTTCATATATAAAAAATGCCGGAAGAATAGTCAGATCAATCCTCTTCATCAGGATCTACATCCTCATCGCTTTCATCATCGGCATAATCATCTTCCTCGATATTGTCATCCAGATCATCAACACCTTCGAATTCGTCCGTATCATATTTTTCTGAATAGTCGAGTCTGACTTCATCTCTCAGGATGCCATCTTCATTGTAATCGTCATCATCACGAATGATTTCCTGGGCTCTTTTCCTGGTCATTCTCACCAGGTAATAGACATCCGGTGTTTCAAAAAGCAACGCGCTCACAAATTCGCCTTTCGCATTTTTAAACGTGATCAGATGTCTTTCGAAACCATTGGGATACTGAAGCTTTATCTGCTCCTGCAATTCAACATCCAGTTTTTCGAAATCCTTTATAACTCTTGGTTTGCTCATGGTCTGTTTTTTATCTGTTATTTTTTGGCTTCAATACTTTTAGTCGTAGTCGGAACCGCCAGCAAGCGATTCTTGTCGATCAATGCGCCCGTGATCATACAGATCCCATACGTTTTATTTTGTATGCGAATCAGCGCCTTATCAATATCCGAAAGATGTTTTTCATTCCGTTCACGGTACGAAACGAGATAATCCATCTGGGATTCATAACTTGCATTGTCGAGGCTGTTCTCATCTTTTCCATTCTCAGTCAGTTCCCTGAGCTGCTTATCAAACTCCAGGATCTGGGAGACTGTTTTTTCTCTTTTTTGCAGAAGCAGCTCTTTGAATTCCATGAGCTCTTCATCACTAAAATAGTTTTTTGGTCTTTCCATATTATTCTTCTTCAAAGTAATATTTCATTGGTTTCCTATCTTGCGATTCGATCGGCTTCAGAGATGATTTTTTGCTTTTCTTTCTGATAGGTTTAAACTTTCCGAAATCTTCAAAATCATCTACCTGTCTTTTAAATTTTTTAATTTTCTTCATTTCAAAACTACATTACCATTTTTTGGTTAATCAAGTCATTAAAAAACACAGAACAAAACAATTTTAGATTATAAAAAAATATGAAACTTATATTAATTGATTTATTGGTGAAAAGTGAAGTAAATTATAATTCAGACCTCAATGGCTTATTTTTATTAGTTTTTAAAATTTGGCTCAAATATATTTTAAGAATTCTGATATATCATAATATTTTTTTTAATAATATGTATTTTTTTTTTACCAACCCAGTATATATGCAAAGATTAATGGCGCGACAATCGATGCATCTGATTCTACAATAAATTTCGGAGTATCAATGCCAAGTTTGCCCCATGTGATCTTTTCATTGGGAACTGCTCCGGAATACGAACCATAGCTCGTCGTACTGTCTGAAATCTGGCAAAAGTAACTCCAGAAAGGCGTGTCTGTCCGTTCCATATCCTGATAAAGCATAGGCACGACACAAATCGGGAAATCTCCTGCGATCCCTCCACCTATCTGGAAAAATCCAATACCCTTATCCCTGGTCTGATCTGTATAATAATTGGCAAGAAACTGCATATATTCGATCCCTGATTTCATCGTGGATGCTTTGAGATCTCCTTTCAGGCAGTAGGAAGCAAAAATATTCCCCATGGTGCTGTCTTCCCAACCCGGAACCACAATAGGCAGGTTTTTTTGTGCCGCCGCCAGCATCCAGCTATCCTTCGGATCTATCTCATAATATTGTTCCAGGACACCCGAAAGCAGTAATTTGTACATAAATTCATGAGGAAAAAATCGTTCTCCCTTTTCTTCAGCACTTTTCCAAATCTTAAAAATATGTTTTTGAAGCCTTCTGAATGCTTCTTCTTCCGGTATACAGGTATCGGTTACCCGATTAAGACCCTTTTCCAGCAGTTCCCACTCTTCCTGGGGTGAAAGATCCCGGTATTGAGGGATGCGCCTGTAATGATTGTGTGCCACAAGGTTCATCAGATCCTCTTCGAGATTTGCCCCTGTGCAGGAAATGATCTGCACCTTGTCCTGCCTGATCATTTCGGCGAGTGAAACGCCCAGTTCTGCTGTGCTCATCGCGCCCGCCAGCGTGATCATCATCTGATTGCCAGACTCGAGTTGCTTTTCATAACCGATGGCTGCATCTACCAGAGAAGCGGCGTTGAAGTGCCTGAAATGGTTCAAAATGAACTCAGAAACCGGACCTTTTTTAATCATATTTATTTATATTTGGATTTGCTTTTAAAAAATCATCTCAGAATTTCATAACTGGCCTTTATTGACCTGAAGGCAATTGAAATTTATAATTCAACATCTTATAATACAATTTGGCAACGAGAAACTGGGGCGCATGTAGTGCTTCTATCGGAGCAAATTCAACGATATCAAAACCCACCACATTTTTTTGGCTGAAAACCATTCTCAGATAAGTGATCAGTGTGTACCATAGTAACCCTCCCGGTTCAGGCGTTCCTGTAGCAGGCATGATCGACGGATCCAAAGCATCCAGATCAACTGTCACATAAACATCTTTTGTCATTTTATCTATGGATTCCTGCATCCATTCCGTTTTACCCTCAATGTCCTGGGCAAAATACACTTTATCAACATTCATGTGTTCCTTTTCGACAATATCCATGCTTCTGATGCCCACCTGGATCAGATTGGTGGTTTTGCTGGCCTGATACACGGCACAGGCATGGTTGTATGGAGTACCCAGATATTCAGGTCTGAGATCTGCGTGGGCATCGATCTGCAACACAGTCAGATGGTTATATTTTTCCGTATAAGCCTGTATCAATCCTATACTCACCGAATGCTCACCTCCGAAAAAAGTCAGAAATTTACCTGTTCCGAGCAATTCACGGGTGCGGAGGAGGACTGTTTCATACATGGCTTCAGCCGACAAAAAATCTTTCAACGGCGGTAAAATGAAAACGCCCTGTCTGAATACTTCTGAATCCGTTTCTATATCATAGAGCTCCATATTTTCACAGGCTTCCAAAAACAGTTCAAAACCTTTGTCGGCTCCTTTACCCCATGTGGAAGTACCGTCATAAGCAATGGACTGCAAATAGATCCGTGAAGTGTCCTCCTGTGCAAATACCGGCTCAATGCCTCCAAAAGTTCTTTTCAAACCTTTGTCCGGGTCGCTACTCATATCCCAAAATATTTAACATTTCCTCTACCGTCTGTTCACTCCTGTAAACCTTGTCAATAAAATTACCTTTCTCGTCCCGGTCAATGATAATGTATTTGGGAGCCGGGATCAAACAGTGCTTTATCCCGCCATACCCACTGATAGAATCCTGATATGCTCCGGTATGAAAGAATCCGAGATACAAAGGTTCTGGATCTTCATCCTTATATTGAGGAAGATGAATTTGCTGGTTCATATCTTCAGAATTGTAGTAATCTGATCTGTCACAACTGATCCCTCCAATGTTAACCCTGACATATGGATTATCCCATTTATTGACTGGCAATAATATGAATTTTTCAAACAATGACCATGCATCCGGAATGGTATTCATCAGACTGTTGTCGATCATATACCAGAGTTCTGCATCATTTTGTTGCTTCTGTTCCAATACAGAAAATATAATGGCGCCGCTTTCTCCGACCGTATATTTTCCGAATTCAGTATACAGATCAGGATCAGGAATTTCTTCTGTCCGACATATTTCCTTGATGGACGAAATAATTTCATTGATCATGAATTCGTAATCATACTGAAAACCAAGGTTGTTCATGATGGGAAATCCACCGCCAAGGTTGAGTGAGTCCAGCGTGGGCGCCTGTTTTTTGAGTTTTACATAAATGGCCAGGGCCTTCTGGAATTCACCCCAGTAATAAATAGTATCCTTGATGCCTGAATCAACAAAAAAATGGAGCATCTTCAATTCTACCTTAGACTGTTCTTTGATACAGGATTCATAAAAATCCATTATTTCTTTGCTCGGAATTCCCAGTCTTGAGGTATAGTAGGCTGCCTGGGGTTCTTCATCAATTGCCATCCTGATCCCGATCTTGATCTTCTTTTTTGCCTCCTTTGCTATTTCAAGCAATTTGGAAAGCTCTGTTTTGGAATCCAGCACGACAATCAGGTTATTAAACCCTTCTTTATGCAGCATAACGATCTTTTCCAGATAACTTTCCGTTTTATAACCATTGTGTACGATGATCACATCCTTGGCCACTTTGCCTTTTTTGTACAAGTTCCAGATCAGGTCCAGGTCGAAAGAAGAGGATGTCTCTAATTGGACGCCTTCTTTCAGAACAGTTTCCAATACGTAGGAAAAATGGTTGCATTTGGTGCAATAACAATAATGATATTTTCCTTTATAACTATTTTTTTTAATGCCTCTGGCAAAAAGATTCTTAGCTTTTTTTATCTGGTTGGCAATGCCTGGAAGGTACATCAACCTGAACGGCGTTCCATATTTTTCTATCAGATATTTTAGCGAAATGCCATGGAAAGAGAGATACCCGTTACGCATATCAAAACCAGAATGCGGGAAATAATAGGATTGGTCTATAAGATCAAAATAAGTGTTTTTCATCGGTTTTATTCAAGCATAAAAATGTTGTTTGAATTCAGGGGGTAAATAAAAATCATTTTTTAAAAAGAATATACTTTTTTGATAAAAAATTATTATTTGTTCCTAAACATTTAGAGTTAATGTAAGTCAAATATCATTCCAAATCCATACGATCAGGTCTATTTTTTGTAATTGTTTCCAAGACAGGGCAGCACAGGGAAATCAAAGAATGTGCCGGATTAAAAAATATTTATTTTTATATGTTGCAATTGGTTGAAAATCAGATATAATATCTGAGGAATGAAATTTTATTTTCCATTTTCTGACTACATGGAAAAGGTAGAGATTTCAAATGGCTTACCAGCTTAATAGATACTTCCGCACAACCAGGCGCATTGGTTTTCACCGGTTAAAATGAAGCGGCGATGCTCGTTTGTTAAATATGCGAATCAAGGGTTGAAAATGTTTATCGAAGTCGTTCAACCCACTTCGGGGATGTAAACATGAAAACATCCTAAACCCCGGACTTCACCCGGGGCTAATAAGGTTTATGTCCTACGGACAATTTTACCCGATAGGAATTGATTAAAAACAAGCCCTTTTCAGGCATAGAGTAAAGAGTGTAACTGGTGGATTAGAATTTAACTAAACAAAAACCCGGAAGCAGGTTCAATCCTTGATTCGCATTAAATGATTATAAAATCTGTCAATTATTCAGTCCGATATCATAATAAAATACAGAATTTTCTAATTTTGCAGCATGAGGAAAATTTGCAGTCTTATTGTGATTTTGGTATGGGTGTCTGTCCAAACATTCGCCCAAATCCTGCCTTTATCCGATCAGGCAGAGATTTCGGTGTTGAATATGGGACCCGGCAATGAAGTGTATGCTATCTGGGGACACACAGCCATCCGTGTTCAGGATCCGATAAACGGGTGGGACAAAGTATATAATTACGGCACTTTTAATTTCAATACACCCAATTTCACTTTGAAATTTTTGCGTGGAAAACTCGATTACACATTAAGTGTTCAGCATTACTATAATACGGTCGCCGCATATGGAAATGAAGGCAGGTGGATCCAGGAACAGACACTTAACCTGGATCAAACAGAAAAACTGCGGCTATATGAACTGCTGGAAGAGAATTATAAACCAGAAAACCGTTTTTATAAATATGATTTTTTCTTCGACAATTGTGCTACCAGACCGGTAAACATCATCCGAAAAAGTATCCGGGACTCGGTTACTTTCGTCGCACTGCCAACTGAAAAAAGTTTCCGGAGTATTCTGGATGAGCATCTCACCAATGATTCCTGGCTTGATTTTGGTATCGATCTGATCATTGGGGCGAGGGCAGACCAGATCGCTGACCCTGTCCGGCAAATGTTCATGCCCAGGTATGTGAAGGAATATTTTGGCCCGGCAACCAAAGGAACTGATGTTAAACAACCCCTGGTCGCGCGTGAAAAGGTGGTGCTGGAAGAAACGAAATTGCCTGAAAAAGACTTTCCATTTCCGTTCAGACCAGTTTTTATCTTTAATCTGTTGCTGGCTCTCGAGATCTTATTGTTTGTCCTCAGTTTCCGCAATAAGAAGGCTTACTGGAAAGTATACGATAAAACATGGTTTATTGTCGCAGGTATTGCGTCAGTTTTTTTGTTGTTCATGTGGTTTGGAACGGATCATTTAGCTACAAAATCAAACTGGAATTTGTGGTGGATCAACCCTTTGTTTCTGATCGTGGTGTTCCCTGGTTCTGTAAATTTCAAAAAGTGGGTTTTCAGACTGTTGACCATCCTGCTCATTTTGTTGATCGCGTGCTGGACGCTGATACCACAGGAGTTGAACCTGGCATTTCTGCCTATTATCCTGATCCTGATACTCAAATGCATCCGGTACGGATTTCCGGTATTTCAGGGTAGGCTGAGTCAAACCCAATAATTTTTGCCAACTAAACCACTAAAGGCCAAGCATAAAACGTTACAGCTTTTTATCAATTTATCTATGTTAAGTATTTCCAGGATTGGATCCTTACTTGGACCAGCCAACAAAAACACCGAAAATTCAGTCGCCACAGTCGAACATTTACTCATCGACAGCAGGAAGTTACTCTTCCCGGGAACCACCATGTTTTTTGCTTTTAAAGGCATGAAAACGGACGGGCATCTGTTTATTTCAGAATTATATAATAAAGGTGTCCGGTATTTTGTGGTAGAAGCACCTGATTTTGACTTTTCTCCCTATCCGGAAGCCATCACATGGAAAGTTCCGGGATCTCTCAAAGCACTTCAAACGATCGTGTCAGACTACAGAAAACAATTCTCAATACCTGTGGTTGGCATTACCGGAAGCAATGGAAAAACCATCATCAAGGAATGGGTGTATCAATTGCTGGAAAAAGATTTCAGCATTGTCAAGAATCCCGGATCCTATAACTCACAGATCGGTGTTCCGCTTTCAGTCTGGCAAATGCACAAAAATGCAGACCTCGCTATTTTTGAAGCTGGTATTTCAACGGTCGGAGAAATGGCAGGGCTCGGAAGGGTAATTCAACCCACCATAGGTATTTTCACGAACCTCGGTGATGCACATAGCAGTGGTTTTGAGAACCTGCAGCAAAAACTTGATGAAAAACTGCTGCTTTTCAATCATACTTCTATCATTCTGTGCCACAGGGATGACACCCTGACTTTTGAACATATAAAATATACATTCCCCGAAAAAAAGATCATTTCCTGGTCTTATCAGGACGAAACAGCTGAACTTTTTGTAAAAAATATAGATATTTCCAATATTTCCAGTGAAATCAGGTATTCCTGGCGCGGGAATGAAGGAAGCTTCAAAACCAAATTCAAAGACAATCTAAGCATTCATTTGACCATTTTTGCCTTGTTTATCAGCCTGGAATTGGGTTTGGACAAGGCAGAGGCAGAAAAAAGGATGTCTTTTCTGTCAGCGATCAACATGCGACTCGAAACCAAAGAAGGGGAAAATGATTGTATCCTGATCAACGATTCTTACAATGCTGATCTCACCAGTCTGACACAGGCTTTGAATTACCTGGCCATGCAGGATGCCTCCAAAAACAAAGTCCTTGTGTTGTCTGAATTCTTTCAAAGCGGCAATGATCAGCATGATACCAATGAAAAACTGATCAGCCTGCTCAACAGGATCGGGCTGTCCAGGTTGATATTGGTGGGCCGGAACATGCACCGGCTGATAACCCACATAGACCCAAACATAAAAACATATCATTTTAACACCACGGAAGAACTTTTAGGCAAGTTGGCTCAATTGCAATTTCAAAATGAGGTTATTATGATGAAAGGAGCCAGAGTATTCCATTTCGAGGATCTTTTTGATAAGTTGGCCAAAAGATTTCACAGCACTGTGCTGGAGATCAATCTGGATGCAGTGATGCACAACATCAGGGTTTACAAATCCTTTTTAAAACCCGAGACTAAAATGCTTGCAGTGATCAAGGCAGGAGCTTATGGCGTGGGAAGCGTAAAACTGGCGATGCAACTGGAAAAAAGCGGCGTGGCTTATTTTGGCGTAGCTTTTATGGACGAGGGCATTGAATTGAGAAGAGGAGGAATTAAAAATCCTATACTCATTTTCAACCCGGATCTGAATTTTATCCCTGAAATGTACAGGTACAGACTCGAACCGGTCATTTATAATTTTGATATGCTGGATAGGGTAGCCGGTGAATCTTATTTCAAAACCAGGATCCATCTCAAGATCGATACAGGATTGCACAGACTTGGATTTGTGAGTGAAGAATGGGATCAACTGACAACTCAGCTGGATAAAATAAGACATTTGCAGGTAGCTTCCGTTTTTTCACACCTTTCAGCAAGTCCGAACAATGATTTTGATTATTTTACACATCAGCAAGCCACTCAGTTTAATATTGCCTATCAAAAAATTGAAGAAAAACTGGGTTATAAACCCATTAAACATTTGCTCAATAGCGCAGGTGTAGTCAAATTCAGGGATTATCAGTTTGATATGGTGCGTGTAGGATCTGGATTTCACGGTGTAGATACCAGCAAAAACATCAACAGATCCCTTCAGATCGTCAACACCCTCAAAGCGAAGATCAGCCTCATTAAAAAAGTGAAAGCGGGCGAAAGCATAGGTTATGAACGCAAAGGTATTACAGGTAGGGAAAGGACCATTGCTATTTTGCCGATCGGATATGCAGACGGCTTGGTCAGGAAAGCAGGAAATGAACGTTATAGTGTATGGCTCAATGGTTATTTTGCACCCATTGTCGGAAATGTCAATATGGATATGACCATGATCGATATCACAGGGATACCCAATGTTCAGACCGGTGATGTCGTGGAGATTTTTGGGGCCAATGCAAAAATTACAGACCTCGCAGAAGCAGGTGAAACCATTTTTTATGAAATCCTGACCAGAATTTCTCCACGTGTGAAAAGAATTTATCTTGAATCATAATAAAATATGTTTTTTTGTAGTTGTTTAAGGTATTTTTTGCCTGCATGATCAACAAGGACCGTGATACATGACGGATAAATATAATTTGTTGTAAATTGCAGCCCGAAATTTTTGTTATTCATTGAAATTGACAAATATGTTGATTGAAGGATTTGGGAATGATATTGAGCCGAAGCAGACTTTATTCTTTTAAAATAGTCGGGAACAAAGCCAACGCTTTGCTGTTTTTTCAAAAGAAATAAAGGTATTGCTTTTTAAACCATTGATGTCCGCAAAGAAAAGCGTTACTTTTATTGTGAATTTTGAATAATTTCGCCAAAAAATCCGGTTTCGGGCAACGAAAACACTGTTTGAACCATTAATTGATATAGAACAAACTTATAAAGGAGGCAAAATAATGTTACAGATTCTGGCATAAAATTGTCACCAAGATTTAATATATATATTCAATAAATAAAAAATCGATGAAAAAAGTATTCCTATTGTTATCCGCTCTCTTTATAGTCGTGAGTGGTTTTTCCCAAACTGTGGACCCGGTGATTTTCAAAGTAGGGAATATTCCGGTTCACCAATCTGAATTTTTATACATCTATCAGAAAAACAACGGGAAAAAGGCAGATTTTTCCAAACAAAGCCTGGAAGAATACCTCGATCTTTATATTCGTTTTAAGCTAAAAGTGGCAAAAGCCAAAGAGATGAGACTGGATACCATTCCGGAACTGATCACAGAGCTTGAAGGTTACAGAAAGCAACTTTCAAAATCTTATCTGGTAGATAAAGAGGTGAATGACAGATTGGTGGTCGAAGTATTTGAAAGAATGCAAAAAGATATCAATGTCAGTCATATCCTGATCACCCTCAATGAAACCAATGACCCGTCGCTGGAAACTACGGCAGAAGCGAAAATTAATCATGTATACAAAAGGCTCCAGGAAGGAGTTCCATTTGAGCAATTGGCAGTAGAGCATTCTGAAGATCCTTCCAGCAGGAATAATGGTGGAAGTCTCGGATACGTCACTTCAATGTTGCCGGACGGATTTTATGAATTTGAAAACATCGCTTACAGTCTCAAACCTGAAGAGTACTCCAAACCTTTCAAAACGCATGTCGGATATCACATCGTAAAATTAAATGCTGAAAGGCCGGCAAGGGGAGAAATTGAAGCTGCACACATCATGATCCTTAAAAAAAATGATGATCTGGCATATGCAAAAAATAAAATCGACAGCATTTATCAATTGCTCCTTAAAGGTGAAGAATTTGATAAACTGGCAAAAATCCACTCCACAGACCGGAAAACAGCCTTACAGGGAGGTTACCTTGGTTTTTTTGGTATCAACAAATATGAAATGCCTTTTGAAGAAGCAGCATTTGCCCTTACAAAAGATGGTGAATTTTCCAAACCATTTTCAACCACAGCTGGTTGGCATATCATCAAAAGGATCAGCAAAGTTGCAAGAAATGACTTCGACAAAGTAAAAAGAGGGATTACCGCACAGGTGCTCAATGATGGCAGATATAATATTGCAAAGGAAAAAGTCATACAGAACATTCAGAAGGAAAATAATTTTAAGGAAAATAAAGAAGCATTCAATGAATTCATCCATCAGCTCGATCAGGAATTCTTCACTGCAGACTGGGTGAATCCGGTGAAAGAACCATTGACCTTATTCAGCCTGGAAAAGAATTCATTTACGACAGATGATTTTGCGGTATTCTGCAAGACCAATCAAAGAGATCGGATCAGATATGGTGGAAATACACCCATCCCAATGGTTGCACAACAACTTTACAACCAATTTGTCAATGAAACCTGTTTAGGTTGGGAAGAAGATAAACTGGAAAGTAAATATCCGGATTTCAAAGCATTGATGAGAGAATATGCGGAAGGAATCCTTTTGTTTGAAGCCACCAAAAGGGAAGTATGGGACAAAGCCTCACAGGATGTGGAAGGACTTACAGCCTTCTTCGAAAAGAACAGTAAAAAATACACCTGGAAGCAAAGAGCTGATCTGTATACCTACACGATCCAACTGAATGATGAGGCAAAAGCCAATGAAATTTATGCTTTCGCTTTCAATAACAATCATGAAAAACTCATCGAGAAATTCAACAAAGACAACCAGCTTGTCATTTTCACACGCTCAAAAGTCGAAAGCGGAAGCAATGATCTTGTTTACATGAAAATGGAAAAAGGTGATATTTCGGCTTTGAATTACGATAGCTCTAGAGGAATTTATAAGTTCAGAAAAATCGAAGATATCCTTGCGAAGTCACCAAAATCACTGGATGAAGCCAAAGGTTATGTGATCGCGGATTATCAGGAATTTCTGGAAAAAGCCTGGGTGGAAAAACTTCGTAAGGAATTCAAGGTTGAAATCGAAAAGACTCCTTTCGAAAAACTGATCAAAAAATAACATGGTTCGGCAAACCTTTCATTTGCTCACATTCGCTTTCCTGGCTTTACCGGGGTTTTATGCCTGTCACTATTTTGGTGAAGACAACAAAAGATCAAAGGAAGTCATCGCACAGGTGTATGACAGGAGGTTATATTTGAAAGATTTTCCGGAAGAACTGACCAGAATCGAAAACAAAGAAGATAGCATTGCCCTGAGCAATGCTTTCGTGGAACAATGGATCAGGAAGACCTTGTTGTTGCATGAAGCTGAAAAATTCAAACCCAAATCGCTGGACATTGAAAAACTGCTTCAGGATTATAAAGAATCTTTACTTATCAATAGTTTTCAGCGTCAAATCATCACTTCACAAATGGATACTTTGGTTTCTGTGAGTGAAGTAAGGGAATTGTATGACAACCTCAAAGGGAATTTCATTCTGGAGTACCCGGTCATCAGGTTCAGTCTGGTAAAAATACCACATGACGCACCGAATATTGATAAGTTTTATGCCGCCTGGAAAAGCAATGACCGGAAAATAACAGCACCATATATAAAAAAGTATGCCGTTCAACACCTTGATTTTTCCGGAAAATGGATAGAATGGAATCAAACCAAAAAGCAGCTGGATAGCGCTGTGCTGAGAAATGTTTCCTTCGAAAAGAAAAGTACCATTCAAAAAAAGATCGGAAGTCATGAATATTTCATAAAAATCGTCGATTTTGTGGACAAAAATGAAATTTCACCGTTATCATACATCGAAGATCATCTGGTCAATATCGTGGTCCAGAAGAGAAAGGCGAAAGTGATTGAACAGTATATTGAACAGCTGTACGAAAAAGAATCCAATCAAAACAATATTCGCATTTTTAAAAAATGATGAATAGATCAATAAAAAAATAGCAAAACATGAAATATTTTTCTGTCGTTATATTATTATTCCTTTTCCATTCGCAAAACGTGCTTGCACAGCAAAAATTGCTCGTCGACAAACTGGGAGCTCAGGTGGGAGCTGAACTCATCCTGATGTCTGATGTGGAAAATGAATATAACTATCTCGCTTCTATGCAAAAAACGACCAAGCCTGAGATGAAGTGTTTGATCCTGGAACAGATCATCGTTTCAAAAATATTGGTCACCCAGGCAAAACTGGACAGTCTGGAAGTGGAAGACGACGAAGTCGAAACTCAACTGGATGCCCGTATGGATCAGATCCTGCGCCAGATGGGCGGGGATGAATCCCTATTCGAAAGTTACTACGGAAAGACCGTGGCGGAAATGAAAAATGTCTACAGAGAAGATATCCGATCTAAAATCCTCGCTGATAAAATGCAGGGTCAACTCATGTCAAATATCCAGATCACCCCAAGTGAAGTCATCGATTTTTTCAACTCAGTTCCGGTCGACAGCCTGCCTTATTTCAACAGTGAAGTAGAGGTCGGAGAGATCGTTTATACCCCAAAACTGAACGAAACGGAGAAGAAAAAAGCCAGGGAAAAATTGGAAAATATCCGGAATGAAATCCTTGCAGGTACAGGTGATTTTGCTGAACTGGCCAAAAAACACTCGGATGACTTTGGCTCTGGCAGACAGGGCGGTAATCTCGGATGGCAAAAAAGAGGTTCTTTCGTGCCTGAGTTTGAAGCCGTCGCTTATAGTCTTAAAAAGGATGAACTGTCTGAAATCGTTGAAACTGAATTCGGCTACCATCTGATCCAGGTGATGGAAAGAAGAGGCAATACCATCAACGGTAGACACATCCTTATCAAACCAAGAATGACACCTCAGGACCTGGCTAAAGCCAAAGCCGAACTGGATTCTATCAGAACACTCATCGTCGATGGTAAATTAAGCTTCGATGCAGCTGTAAAAAAATTCTCTGACAAAAACAGCATGAGCTATCACAATAACGGAAGGATGACCAACCAAAAGAACCAGTCAACTTTCTTCGAAACCAAAGACTTATCTCCCGAAATATATTTTGCACTCGAAGACCTGGAAATCGGAGAAATATCCCAGCCTTTGGAAATAAAATCGCAATCAGGGGAAACTCAATACCAATTGATCAAACTGCTTACCCGGACCAAACCTCACCGGGCTAACCTGAAAGAAGACTACTCAAGGATCCAGGAATTTGCCAAAGAAAGCAAGAAAAGTGAATACATCAATGACTGGTTGCAGGATAAGATCAAATCCAATTACATCTTTATAGATGATTATTATCTGAATGCATGTCCCAGCCTGAAATCATGGATCTCAAAATGAAAAACATACCTGAGTTTAAAAGAATCTGCATCAGGTAAAAACGAGGGTGGAAGGGTAGTCTTTCTGAAAAAAAATACAGTTGCATTACATCTTTTCCACCAATGATTCCCATTGTTGTTCAAGTAGGGAGATTTTCTCCTGAATCATTTGCAATTCCTTTCCCTTGTCTTCAATTTCTTCTACAGACAGGTTTTCCTGCATGAAATAATTGTTCAGTGCGGCCTTTTTTTCCTCTAATTGTTCCAGTTCACGCTCCACTCTGTTGAGCTCATTCTTCATTTTGTTTTTAAGCTTGCGAGCTTCTTCTGTATCTGCAACATGGACAGACCGGGATGCCTGCTGCTCAGTTTTGGGCGCAGATGTGTGAACATTTCCCCTAGATTCGCGATATTGCGTATAATTACCGTTGAAATCCCTGATCTTCCCGTCGCCTTCCATGACAAAAAGATGTTCCACCAGTTTATCCATAAAATACCTGTCGTGCGTAATCACTACCAGGCAGCCGTCAAATCCCATCAGGTATTCCTCCAACACATTCAATGTGATGATATCGAGATCATTGGTTGGTTCATCCAGGATCAGGAAATTCGGATTTCGCATCAAACTGGTCAACAGATGCAGGCGTCGCTTTTCTCCTCCGCTCAGTTGTGAAACAAATACCTGCTGTTGCTTTCTGGGAAACAAAAAACGCTCCAGCAATTGCTCCGCAGTAAGTTTAAAGCCTTTTGCCAATGGCAGATACTCCGCAATATCACGGATGACATCTACGACCCTTTTATCCTGTGACAAGGCGATACCTTCTTGTGTATAATAACCGAAATAGACGGTTTCTCCGATGATCACTCGCCCGTAATCAGGTTTCAGCTGCCCTGTCATGATGTTGATGAAACTGGTCTTGCCTGCTCCGTTGGGGCCAACAATGCCCACCCGCTCTTTTTTTCTGAATTTGTAGAAAAAATGATCCAGTATCCTGATCTCTTCAAAGGATTTTCCCACATCGTGGAACTCAACGATTTTACTTCCAAGTCTTCTTGCCTCAATCTGTATACTCATTTCCTCCGTGGTTTTGATCTGGGATACCGTTTCTTTCAGTTCCCAAACCTTATCCACCCTCGCCTTGGCCTTGGTGCCTCTTGCCTGAGGCTGACGACCAAGCCATTCCCACTCTTTCTTCAGCAACTTTTTATTCTTTTCAGCAACTACATTATCATTTTGTACCCGGGCGATCTTTTTTTCGAGATATTGTTCATAGTTGCCAGCGTAAGGATAGAGATTCCCGTCCTCCAGTTCAAGGATGCGATTGCACACATTTTCAAGGAAATACCGATCGTGCGTCACCATAAAAACGGTGAGATTGGCTTGCTGAAGATAGCTTTCGAGCCATTCGATCATATCAAGATCCAGGTGGTTGGTTGGCTCATCCAGTATGATGAAATCCGGTTCCTGAACCAGTACCTTAGCGAGTGCAAGCCGTTTTTTCTGCCCTCCGGACAGCTCACTTACCTTTCTGTCCATCCCGGCAATTCGTAGTTTCTGAAGTGTCTCACTGATCCTGACTTCCATATCCCAGGCTTGCAAATCATCCAGCCTGGCCATAGCTACGCGGGTGCGTTCATCGTCGCTTGAAGCCAGTGCAGATTCATAGGCTTTGATAGCGATGATCTTTGGATCTTCCGCATCAAAGATCGCGTCGCCAATCGTCATTCCAGGTTGAAATACCGGTTCCTGTTCCAAAAAAATCGTTCGTATATCTTGTTTAAAAATGATTTTGGCCATTTCGCCTTCCGGCTGCTCCATTCCTGCCAATACGCGCAAAAGAGTAGATTTGCCAGATCCGTTTTTAGCGATCAATGCGATTTTGTCCCCCTTATTGATCAGTAGAGAGATGCTGGAAAACAGCACTTTATCTCCATATGATTTACTGATGTTTTCAGCGTGTAAATAATTCATAGTCTTTTCATGTGAATTTTGGCAATGATAAGGGATAAAATCCAATATTTCTCTGCCAGAAAAGGGTTTTTTGTAGTGCGTCCAAAATCTTCAGGTGAAAAAACAACTAATTTCAAGGCATAAGTCGATGCGCTGTTGTTTCCTGATGGAGTGCCTTTTGGAAACTTTATCATATAGCGTTTTGGGTAAATGGTTTTGAATGTTGAGTCTGATCCAAAAAATCATAGCTTCTTAAGTGCCACCTGAAGGTAACTTTTAATTAGGTGATTTTCAAATGTTTTCCAATAGTTTTGTTCTGATCTTCAGCGTCAATGGAGTAGGGTGAAAAACGATTGAAAACCTAGAAGCATCTCCTTTGAATCATACCAGAATAGGGGTAAATGAATTATTAAGCCGGGCTTCCTGTTCGTCAAAAACAAAGCGACCATCTTCGAAAACGAAGACCAATTTATTTCCTGCATTGTATTTTTTATTTATAATGATCAGTAAAACAGATGATTAGCATCCTAACGATTTTCGGTATGCCGATTGAACTTTCAGTGGTAGTAAAGGAATATGTTTTTGCAAAGGCGGAAAAGATTTTCTGGAAAACTTCATAATTGTTGCGATCAATTGATCAGAGTTTTGGAGTACCGGATCTCATGAGTCAGAAAACAATTAACCATTCTGAACATGTGGATTATCAAAAGGCATTTGTTCTTTAGTGATTATTAATAAAAAAAATCAAACGTTAAAAATGAAACATTTAATTATTTTTTTGGTCATGCTTTTGTCTTATCATCAGGCAACTTCACAATGTGCGAACAACGCGACCACAGATGTTTGTTCCGGAGGCAATGGTGAGATCAGTAATAATAAAAACATCAATCATAATGAAAAGTATTGGTGGAGCGCTGGTTCACGGAATGTAAGCAATATCAATTTCAGTGGTGGCCGGTTGGTGATCTGTGGTGGTACTTTGACCATCTCTTCTGGTAATCTGACAAAAGGAACCATTATAGTCATGGGAGGCACGCTCAACCTGAATATGGGTTATGTTTCGCTCAACAATGAATTTACCATCATCAATTATGGTACGATCAATGTCAATAACCACCTGACATTGCAGGGACATCCGGCTTTGGTCTTCAACCAACCGGGAGGCGTACTTAATGTTGCAGGTCAAACAACAGTCAATGGCAATTCAACCATCATCAATTCATCTGTTTTCAATACCAACCATCTGTTGGTTCAGACGAGTATCACGCCTGCCATTTGCCAGAATCCAAATGCATCTTTCTATATCAATTCGGATTTTACGAATAACACGCTGAATTCCATTCAATCACCATCCGGCCAAAGTTGCTTTTATGTAGGTAACAACATCCTGCTCAACCAAAACGTGTCTCCTCATGCTAACCTACACGTTTGTGATGCTCCGGGCGGGATCAAATTCGGAAGCGCAAGTTGGGGCAATGCAACTGTTTATACCAATTGCAATTCGTGTTCCATGACATTGCCTGTAGAACTTGGCAGCTTTGAAGTAAAAGTTGTCAATCATCAGGTTGAATTGTTCTGGACCACTGAATCAGAACAGAACAGTGATTATTTCAATATTGAAAGAAGCAAAAACGGTATTGACTGGGAGAAACTGATTACCATCAACGGCGCCGGCAGTTCAGTCAGGTCTCTGGAATACCGTGCAACAGATGATTCTCCGTTCGAAGGTATTTCATATTACCGGCTAAGCCAAACTGATCAGGATGGTATAACGGTATACTATGATATTCAGGTCGTTGAAATGGGCCAATCATCAGGAGAAGTCAATATCTACCCCAATCCGGCAAAAAATGAATTGTTCATCGATTCTTCAGAAGATGATTGTCAGGTGGAAATGTTGAACTCATACGGACAGGTTGTTTTCAAGGGCGAAAGGCTGAACAGATTGAATGTCCGGGATTATTCCAACGGCACCTACTTTATTAAGATATACACAGAACAAAGCTTTCCGGTCATTCAGAAAGTGATCATTCAACATTGATCGTAAAGTGTGTCCGATGGCAGGTCTGCTTAGTCATTTTTACCTAACAGGATCATTTTCAATCGGGTTCATCGTTTTCTGCTCTTTAGCGATGGATGATGGTTTGAGTGACTTCTTTCAACTCTTTATAGGACATTTTTGATAGGGTTTCTGACAATTCAGTTTCTGCCGGTTGAAATTTCAATTTTGCCAGCGGGTAATTGTCGGGGTAATCTTGTTTTGTCCGGTTTCCAGGCAAGCAGGTCGTTTGGTTCACAGACAAACAGATCACACAACAACCCGACATGGTCTAATCTAAATATTTGCGTCATATCATTCAGGATCTTTGTGGCTGAATGTTGAGAGCGTCTCGCCTTTACCAAAAATGAATATGGTTTTTCAATCCCTCTCATCCTGAAAATGGGTGCAAGGTTAAGGGATAACATAGTTTTTATTTAAGTTAATAAATGAACTTTCAAAAATTCAAAACAAACATTCAAAAAATGCAAATAAAAATATAAAAAATGCAAATTGAAATTCAAAAAATACAATTATATGCTCAAATACACCAAACAAAGAATTAAAAAATATAAATAAACATTCAAATATAGCAAATATACATTAATAAAATACAAATTAGATTTAAATAAGTACGAACAAACTTTCAAAAAATACAAATTCGTATTCTAAACATCAAGGGCATCACCTTTGTGTTTTTTTTTATTTCGCATCAAATCATCGCGGCAAAAAGTATTAAACTTTGCATCCTTAGTGCTTTCTCTCATCCCTTTGAAGATCCCGGAATATGTATCAGGTTGACAAGATATGTTTGTCTGGACACAATATTCAAAGTATGCAGGGTTATCCCGACGGTCCCGCAGATCTCGCAGACCAGCGCAGAATTTAACTTACTGATCAGATAACAGATCAGCGAAAATCTGCGGGATCTGCGGGAAATTACTTTTAATAATTTGAAAATTCGAGGATTTGAATCACGACGATGAATGTCGTGATCTCCGAGATTTGAGATTATAAAAAGTGGAGAAATCCATGATCATTTTGCCCTGATCAAAAACTTTACAACATTTTACAGATCGATCAAATGTATAAATGTATTCGTTACTATTTTTTCGGAGCTGTCATTCCGACCTTGAGCCGGAATCCCGTAACCTTCATTGAGGTCAGGGAAAGTAAAAGTTAAACCCTTGTTTTTTTGGTTCCCGCAGATCTCGCAGATCAGCGCAGAATTTAGCTTCCTGATCAGAGAACAGGTCATCGCAGATTTAGTTTAAATCAAAGTTTTCTGATCTTAACCCCATTTTCACCAGCCAGTTCAATCAACATATTTTTTAAATTTTCTCACCTACGTAAATCACGTAGATCAAAATCAGCATTCCTCCTATTGTTCTGATCATCAATGATATTTACTTTTGAACCACTTCTTTGGAAATCTAAAATAATTAATATGAAAAAAATTTTATTTTTATTTTTGATCAGTTTTTCACTCATTCAGTACAGTTTTGCGCAAGAGTTTTCAGCAGGTGCAGACATTTTTAATCTATACATGTGGAGAGGTCTTGATCTTGGAGGCGGACAGCCTTCTATCCAGCCCTGGGTAAAATACACTTTCGGAACTGAAAAACATGAATTCTCTGTAGGTTACTGGAGTGCCTTTGCAATAGGAGGAAATGTAAATCAGGAAGTTGACTTGAGTTTGAATTATACCTACAATGGTTTATTAACACTCAATATTACTGATTACTTTTTCCCCGGATTAAATACAGGTACAAAGAATAATTACTTTGAATATCGAAGCGACCAAACGGGACATGTTATAGAAGGTCAGGTAATGTTTAGCGGAACAGAAAAAATTCCGGTCTCACTGCTTTTTACCATGAACTTTTATGGCAACGATGCGAAAAAGGCTGACGGCGCTCTTTTCTTTTCAAAATATCTTGAAGCCGGTTATAAGGCTCATGTCAAAGGATTGGATGTTGTGCCATTTGCAGGTTTTTGCCTGGATAAGGCAGACACAGATAAAGGTGAAGTTACCTACTATCAGTATGCAAAACCGGGTCTGATCAATCTTGGCCTTAAGCTTTCAAAATCTGTTGAAATCACCGACAAATTTTCTCTGCCGATCGCATGTGCCGTTGTGACCAATCCTGGACTCAATAAAATACATATAGTGTTCGGAATTTCTTTGGGGATTTAAAACAATTTTTCAAAAATCAAAATGATATATTATGTTAAATGCAATGTTATTGAATATTGGAACCATTGATACCGGTTCTACTGGGTTTATGTTATTGGCGACCAGTCTGGTCATGCTCATGACGCCCGGACTGGCTTTTTTTTATGGCGGTCTTGCAACCAAGCGCAACATCCTTGCCATCATGATCCAGAGCTTTGTTTCCCTGGGATGGACAACAGTATTATGGGTCATCATTGGATATTCTCTTTGCTTCAGCGGAGGAGAAGGAGGTATTATCGGTAACTTCGATAAAGTTTTTTTGAACGGTATTTCGTTTGACGCTGTATGGTCAGGCAATGGTAAGATACCTGAGATCGTGTTTTTTGCCTATCAAATGATGTTTGCCATCATCACACCTGCATTGATCACCGGTGCATTTGTGAACAGGGTGACTTTCAAGTCATACTTTATTTTCCTCACTGTCTGGCAGATATTGGTATACTATCCATTTGTACACATGATATGGGGTGGAGGTTTGCTCGCTCAATGGGGCGTGCTGGATTTTGCAGGTGGCATAGTGGTCCATGCCACAGCAGGTTTTGCAGCACTGGCATCGGTACTATATGTAGGTGGAAGGGTGGATAAAAATTCTACACCCAACAGCATTCCGCTAGTAGCTATAGGTAGCGGATTGTTATGGTTCGGATGGTATGGATTCAACGCCGGCAGTCAGTGTCAGGTTGATTACATCACTTCCCTTGCATTCTTGAATACAGATATTGCTGCTTCATTTGCCACCATTTCCTGGCTGGCAATCGAATGGATAAAAGAAAGAAAACCAAAATTTGTTGGTCTGCTCACAGGTTCAATTGCCGGACTTGCCACCATTACACCTTGCGCCGGGTTTGTTCCTTTATGGGCATCACCGATCATAGGTATTTTGGCTGGTGTGATGTGCTATTTTGCCGTTCAGTTCAAAAATAAGATGAAGTGGGACGATGCGCTGGATGTTTGGGGTGTGCACGGCGTCGGAGGAGTTCTCGGAACAATATTATTAGGCGTTTTTGCATCCAGAATGATCAATCCTGCCGGTGCGGACGGCATTATATTCGGAGGAGGTTCGTTTTTTGTTAAACAACTGATCGCGGTGGCAGCTGCTTCAGCATATGCATTTGTTTTCACGTATCTGATGTTGATCATTATCAACAAAATTACGCCGGTTAAAGTGAGCGAACAGGAAGAAAAAATGGGATTGGATACCTCGCTTCACGGAGAAAAAGCATACGATGACGGAGTAATTTAATACACGAAATTTAGCGGAATTAAACATATTCAGATAATCATATTTGAGTCTGCTCCGAAAAGTCCGATTTGTTGATTTTCAATCGTTTTTTTGCCCCAGCCTACTGACATCAAAGATCAGTACAAAACTTAAGGTAAACGATTGAAAATCAACAAATTAAAAGTCTCCTTTTAGGCATGTGCTGACTAAAAACGTCAGTGCCTGTACTGACTGAAAACGACAGTAGGGATTTAGGGGGCAAAGACTTTTCGTAGCATACACATATTTTAATTTCAGCTTAGACGCATTGATATAGTTTGTTATGGAAATCTCAAAAACGAGCTGCCTTTGATATAAAAAATCAAAGACAAAACTTGTGAAGTTTTTGAAAAACAGGGAATTAGCCAATTGGGTATGTTTCAAAAACAAGCATGACCAAATAATGGGCGATTTCAGGAAATGAACTATATCCTTGCGTCTATTGTGCATTTGTAGGATATTGTTTTCTCCAACGGGTTATTGTTGTAGTTTTGTGAAAATTCGCATCGATCGTTCATGTTCAAAAGGTCAATTGTAAAAAAGTTGATGTTTCTCTACTTCATTGTAGGATTTTCATCATTGTCCATCATAGGTTTTTATTCCTATTTTAAAGCAAAAAATGCTTTGATCGCCAGAGCTTTTGAACAATTGAACAGTGTCAGATCTCTGAAACAGATCGAAATTGAAAACTATTTCAGGACTCACAGGTCACTATCCGGCAAATACCTCATCGATCCTGAAGAATTAAACTCCATCCTTCTGGATACAAGCAGGAACAATGTTCTGGGGAAATCAGGAGAGATCTACCTGGTCGGAAGTGATCTCATGCTCAGAAGTAAATCGCGGTATGCTCAAAAACCACCGGGAGAGGTGAAGGCTGAAACCAAAAGTATTAAGAGAGCATTTACTGAAGGTCAGGGAAACGGCGTATGTAAAGATTACAGGGGTGTTTTGTCTTTGAATTCTTTTAACCGGCTGGATATTGAAGGACTTAACTGGATCATCATAGCTGAAATCGATTATGAAGAAGCAATGATCACGATCATTAATCTGCGGAACGATTTGTTGTTTGTTTCATTCGTTGTACTGATCCTGATTTTTTCCATAGCCCAGGTGATCACAACAGATATAGTCGGACCTGTAATCACATTCAAAAATGCATCTGTCAAAATAGGACAGGGAGATCTGGATACAAAAGTAAATTTTGATGCTGAAAATGAATTCGGTATATTGTCATCTGCATTCAATCAGATGTTGGATGACATTAAAAGAAATACAGCTGAACTGATCAGCGAAAGGATTAAACGAATTTCTGCCTTGTATGACGGTCAGGAATTTGAAAGACAAAGGCTTTCAAGAGATTTGCATGATGGCCTTGCCCAACACTTGATCGCAGTTAAAATGTCGTTTGAGAACATGGTCAACCGGAAAGATTTTGAAGATGAGAAAAAAATTTCTGAACTGAAACAACAGATCATTAATTCGATTGAGGAATTGAGGAAAATCAGTTATGATCTGGCGCCAGCAGGTATGATGGACTTCACACTGGAGGGTGCCATTAACAATATGTGTCAACAGATACAGAAAAACTCAAACCTGGTGATAGAATTTTCTTCCTATGGTGATTTGTCAGGACTGAACAAGCGAAGCAAGATATACCTGTACAGGATCATCCAGGAAGCGCTGAACAATACCATCAAGCATGCAGAAGCTTCCAAGGTGGATATTCAGATCACTGAAACCAAAGAACATTTTGTGTTGATGATAGAAGACAATGGAAAAGGATTTGATATAGACAATAAGGAACTGGGACTCGGGAAGGGACTTTTGAACATAAGGGAAAGAAGTATTTTGCTCAATGGTACATTTGATGTGGAATCCATACCGGGTGTCGGAACTACCATCCGGATCAAAATTGATAAAAAAATTGAAAGTGGAGAAAATTAAAGTTTTTTTGGTTGATGACCATCAGATCATCCTGGACGGGGTGAAAAATATGATCATCGATGAAGCTGATATTGAATTTTGCGGATTTGCTTCAAATGCCCTGACTGCATTAAAAATGATCGAAACGCTTACGCCGGATGTAGTGATCAGCGATATTTCCATGCCTGAAATGACCGGAACAGAACTCACAAAAATTTTGAACGAAAAAAATACGGATATCAGAATCCTGATTTTGTCCATGTATACCACGGACGATTGTATACTAAATGCCATCAAATCAGGAGCTAAAGGTATTTTGCCAAAACAGGATACGAACAAAGACATGCTGCTCGAAGCGATCCGGACTATCTTTCATGGAGGTGAATATTATGCACCCAGCATCTCCAGGAAAATTTTGAATACGTTCATTACCAATGTTAAAAAAGGTTATTCAACAGACAACCATAAACAATATACCCTGACCAACAGGGAAAAGGAAATTCTCAAGCTGTATGTGGAGGGAAATTCGAACCAGGAGGTTGCCCGGGCATTGAACATCAGCATCAGAACCGTAGAAACCCATAAAAACAACATCATGCAGAAATTCCATTTCAAAAGTACTGTGGAAATGGTGAAATTCGCCCTGAAAAACAACCTGGTAAAACTGTAAAATGCTTTATTTCGAAATGCTCCTATCTGAATCCGGTCGTCAGACTTGTCGGCTGAGTGTATAGGTAGATTTGGTTAAAAAAAGCTGATCTATTTTAACCCAACTTGAAAATAAGATTACATAATAATGTGTATATCAGTTACAT